>JAABUQ010000177.1_pt1 | contig 138741 bp, 127 predicted proteins | sample 5560001 | NCBI WGS metagenome assembly JAABUQ01 (sample SAMN10711888, study PRJNA513371) | rock metagenome | isolation source: Antarctica rocks | place: Antarctica: Victoria Land, Finger Mt nord | collected 2015-12-18
CACCCCCGCTCCAACCACCGCCCCCACCGAACTAAACACATCACACTCCACCTGCCCTCTATTCTCCAACAGCCGCCAACTCCGATCCTGCCACTCGATCTGCTCCCTACCCCACATCCGCACGGGCACAGCCACCGCCATAGCCCCAACCCCAACAGCACCCCCGATGCTGGAAGAGCGTAGAAGGCTGGGGAGGAGGAGGGCCGTGGTGCGGTGGGTGTAGAGGTGGCGCGCTGTGCCGAGGAGGGAGCCGACGAGGGCGCCGGTCTGGAAGCCGCGCGAGAGGATGTGGGTGGTGAGGATTAGGTGGGAGTAGGGCTGGTCTTCGGCGTAGGGGGGGTGAGGGAGGTAGTGTGTTGGGATGGCCATGGTTTGGGAAGGGCGGTTGAGTGGGTTTGGAAAGGGGGATTGTTTTTGGAGAGGTGGATTGGGGTCGGTGAGGAAGAGGGGGGATGAGTTGTGGGTGCTGTGGAGGCTGGTATGGGTTGGGGGGCGTAGTACTTTGATGCGGTTGTGAAGCGACGGCGCCTGAGGCTAGGAGTTTTGGGCTGACCGTTTCACTGATTTCGAGGCGCTAGAGGCTTGGGCCGTTCTATTATTGATTAAGCGCGGGCTGTCTTGGCCTCGGATAAGGACAATGTAGAGCGCTCATCGGCCTGCGCGCGAATCTCTATTGGTCTTCTCAGCCCTCTACGGCGCGTGGCTCGCGTGGATTCCGCTTTACAAAATGCCGGAGTTACCACGAGATAAGATAAGATAAGATGATACTTCTTCTTACCTAGTAATGCAATCTACCTGGTAATGCAACGCGCTAGCAGGGGGGCTTTAGGGTTTAATATCTTAGGGTTAGAATATATTCAATTCCTAAAATCAAGCATCCTGCATTACTAATCGAGTTATTGAACTATCAATACTATATATACAGGTCTAAAACTTATATCTAAGATAGAATCAATTATATTGAGTCTAGTTAATCGAGACTCGCGTATTACTAAAGTTATTGCAACGTTTCGAATACTTTAAAGTTAATATAAGATCTATCTATATATCGAGAATTCTTTTAAATTGTTTGTAGCTAGAATTGTTGCAAACTTCTATTATATTGTTTCAAGCATCTTTTCAAGACGTCTACGCAAGATTACAAAGTTTACAAAGCTAATACATATTTAGAAGCAACGCATTATTAAAGAGAAGAAAAAGTTGTTAGTTATATAAATCGAATTAATGCAAATTTAAGAATAATTGTTGGGCATCTATTAAGTTCAATTAATAACAACAAAATTCTTAATTAGAAAAGATATTAATATTATTAAGTATTCTTTAAATATTAATTACAAGCAAAAGTTTCTATAACATTATTTGTATCTTAATAGTAATTAATTTTAATTAATCGAATATAATTGTCTTTGCTTTAATTGTTACACAAATATTTAGAAGTAATTTTGTTCTTTTAACAAATAATAGAACGCTATAATATTTTTCTTTCAAATATCTACAATATAGATAAAAAGAACTTTGCTTAAGAGTTATTAGAAACTCTCAAAGTTGTTTGTAATAAATATTTCAAAAATATCAACAAATCTCTATATAAGTATTGCAATTTGCGCAAATAAGTATTAATAATTAAGTATATTTATATCGACAAAATAACTATATTATTGTATTTGATTTTTGTTGGAAAAGAGTATTTATATATCTAATTAAATATTCTTGTTACGTGCAATTTACAAGATAAATCTATATCTATTACGAAAAGCAAATAGATAAATAATAAGATAGATATTAAATAACTTTAACAATTGTTTAAATTGTAGACTTATTATTGTTAATAAAATTAATATTGTTGTTTGCTTCTTAATAAGTATAAATCTTATTTAATAATTAAAGTTATTTAGTTTTGTATTAATAACAATATTATAATAATTAACAAAATTATACTTAATTAAATATTGTATTTGCAATGAAACAACTAAGTTAATATCTTATTAATTTAATTAAGTATTACAATTAAGCTTTAAAAATACTATTGCAATATCTTTAACTTATTGTCGACAAAAAACTAATATACAACAATAGTAAAAGTTTATACCTTGTTGTCTACTTAGACTTAAATTATATTGTTAATTAACTAAACAAAAAATTTATTCTCGAATATATATTTATAATAGACAAAGAATTTGTTTTATAGAAATCTCGCAAATAGAAGTTAGTTGCTAGACTAATCTTTGGGCCAGGTTTCGATATTAACATTCTAGCTCGACTTGAATACTTGGTATCAATCTCTTGACTCGACTCGAAATCGACCTTGAGTTAACGATTTTTTGACTCGACTCGATCGACTCGCCAAGTAATCGAAAATGACGTCAAAATGCCAAGATTTTCTATTTTTAAAAAAATTCGCATTATTTGAATTACTAAAAATAGTTTAAAAATAATAACGCACAAATAACGTACAAATGCATTATCTAAATGCATTACTATATAATATTATAAACAAATTAATTAAATTAATCAACTTGATTAAGTTGATTAATGCACTTTTTTAAAAACAATCTAAATTTTTCGAGTCTTGGCGAGTTGAGTCGAGTTATACGCTAAGTACTTCATATCTATTCTTTGACTTGACTCAAATACTTGGATCAAGATTTTTGACCCAAATCGAGTCTTGACGAGTCGAGAATCTAGTTCGAACTCGATGACTCGACTCGACGCGACCAGTCTATTAGTTGCAACATTAATTATTAAAGCAAAATATATAGCTTTATCGACTTGTTGCAAGAAAGATTTATAAATTGTACAAATACTAAAGAATATTAATTATATTAAATATCTTAGAGACAATTTAAATTGCGTCGAAGTCTTAAAGAACTTTGCATACAAATTTGCATTATTTATGCAAATTATAGAAGACAATTAAGCAATACTATTGCTTGTTAAGAATATTTATATTTATAATAGATCGAAATATATTAATATAATCTATTATTATATTCGAGATCTTTGTAGAAGCAATTAGATTTGCGTTAACTATATTTCGAATCTCAAAATAATAGTAGACAAGTTAACAAAATTGTTGTTAAAGAATAAGTTTAAAATCTTTATTAAATAGCTTGAGTTAAGAGATTTAGAAAATAGTAAGAACTAATATTAATAGATAGTTATCTATTAGATACGACGTTGTCAAGTAAAAGTATTAAAAAGAGCAACAACAATATATCTAATAAGTTGTAAAGAAACTATAGTATTAGATAGACAACTATTAGCGTGTAAGGCTATGTACGAACGTGTGACAAGACGTTGCTACATCGACGCACTAAAGGCGAGACTACGTAGTATGTAGAATTGCAATTTAGAGAGACATTAATTCGTGAGAATTTTAGAAGAGAATTCTTACAAAGAAAACTCTACACGATGCCAAGTCGCCACTACGATAACTTGGCACTAATGGCGTGTTCGTTGATCATTAAGAACTAACATCACAATTGTCTCTTTCTTTTAAATTTTAATTCTTAAAATTAATGTGTTATAACAACGCTTTGTTTGCGCGATTACGTCGATCTTTTATCGAATTCTTTTCAAAACTTTCTAAGATTTAATTAGATAATAAGCAATATTTTATATCTTTATGTGCGACGCATTTTCTAATTTATATATTTCCTTGTCAAGATTTTAAGACATTTATAAAAAAGATTTTTTAATTTTAATTTTATTTTTTTTAGACATTCGAAAGAAAATTGAGAAGCGACAATGACTTCTCTCGTATACTATTGCGAGACTTTATGTTGCTTGTTTCAAACGTCTTATCGTATATTAACTTTAAGTTGACAAACGAAAAGATCTTTTGTTTTTTTGTTTTAAAGCGCAAATACGTTTTTAATCGCTATGTCGTTGCGTTGTTATCGCAACAAATATTCGACAATAATGTATTGCAATTCATTTAAATTTTATAAATTCTAAATTTAGTTTAATTTATTATTTGAGTAAATCATTTCGATTTTCTTTGTTCGATTTAATCGAATTAGCGCGATTAATTCGCAAGTGATATTTATTAACAACATTATCATAATTTCTTTCTCTTTATATCATTTTTCAATTTATAATTAATAGATAAATGCGACGTTCTTTGAATTGTTCTAATGCTAACGACGATGTTGCGCACAAATTTCGCATTTAGTGTAAATTTTTTAATTATTTTGACGTGTCGCAATCTCTTTTCGATAAAGATGATCGTAAATTTTTATTAATTTTTCGTTATCGTAATAGCGAATCAACTACGTAAGCGATGCTCTAACGAGATCTTGCTATAAGTAAAATTAATAAAAATAGCAATATTAATCGAAATGACTCTTTTTGTTCTTTTCGTTCGTGCGCAAACGCAACGTTTTTTTTTTCTTGTCTCTATTGCTTGCGATGTCTCGTTCGCATCGACAAAAATGTCAATCATTAAATACGTTTCTCATTTTTGTTTGCTTCGCAATCTAATAACATGCAATGTATTAAACGAAAGAATATTCGTTATAAATATTGCGCTTCAAAGCGCAAAATCGTAAATTGTCTATATATTCTTATATTTTAATTTAACTCGTTAATGTGTTTTTATCGTCATTTAATATATTAAGCGAATTAACATTTTGCTAAAGTTTAACATGCGAATCTTCGATAAAAATGATGCTAAAGTTGATCAAGTCGCATTCGCTTCGCAAATGCGACGTTGTCTCACTATTATGTACGCATAATAATAAAAAAACAAATTGATTTCGCATTCGATTTACAAGAATTTTTTAATTAATATTAATGTTAAGCTAGATCGTTTATGCGATATTTAATAAAAGATGTTCAACGTAATGTGTTATAGAGCAAATTTCGATGCTTTTTCTTTGAAGAAGTTAGACGAAAACGATAAATTCGTATTTGACAATATTGTTGTAAACGACAAACTTAAGAATTTGTAAATCTTGCGTAATTTGATGACTTCATTAAGAACAATATCATTTATCTCGTTTTTATTAATTAGATTTCTTTAAAAAAGAGCGACGTAAATGTCTAGACAAAATTTTTCTCGTATATTATAGTTGTTTCGATAGCTTACATGTTTAATTCGAATATGTCAAATTGCTTGTTATTAAACAAAGACATTCAAAATAAGCAACTTTCTTATTCAATAACATAAAAGTTAACAAATAAAAAATCTAATCTTATTTACATTCTTTTGCGAACATTATATCTTTATAATTCTTGCGTAGAATTCATGTTCGAAAGATTATTATTCAAGATATACTTTTATTATGTTTAAGACAATGAAATTAATTGCGTTCTAAAAGATTGCGTTTTTTATTTTCGTTATTGACAATTTACTTTTGTAATGTTCGTACATTATCGAAGATAATTGAGCAACAACAATTAGATATGCATAATTAATCGTAAATGAAATGTCAAATCTTGCATAAAATAAAGCGCGTACAAGAGCTCTTTATTGACGAAGATTAAATGACGAAAATAATTAAATTTGAATGCACTTTATGTCGCATTTTTATAACTCTTAATGTTTAATTAACTTATTAAGAAAATTATAATATTATTTATACGCATCATTTGTGTTATTGTTGTGTCTTAAGTATGTATAATAGCATTAAATTTTATTTTTTATTGTTAAAATCTCTTTTGCGAACATGAAGTTTTAATTTTTTAATTTTCGCAATTAATTTTTTAAGAAACTTATACGCATCGTAATTCTTGAGCTTTTGTCTCGCATTCGCAAAATAATTTCTTAATATTTAATTATTTTCACATGATAAAAATTCTTTTTATCGAACAAGATATTACGACTTGTTATATTTTAATTTATAATTAAAAATATCTTTCATTTCTTACTTTTTATTCTCGTTAATTAATATTATGTTTTTTGAGACGACGATGTTTAAGTTACGATAATATAATTTTAATAATAAAACATAAAAGACAAGATAAATGTGTCATTTAACGAAAAGATATAGACAATACGTTTGCGAATTAATTATATTTTTAATTTCGAACGATCTTGTAAACTTGTAAAATAATTTTTTCTTTAAGCAAACGTTTAAGAGATTTTTGATAAAGAGCATAATTTCGTTATCGATTTAATATCTTTTTGAAATAATCTTTTTATTGTGATTTCGAATTTGCGTTTGTTGCGCAATTTGTAAGCGATTCACTAATCGATCGCATTCGTCTCACAAAGATTGAATTCGCTTTCGAACGACAAAAACGTTTAGACAATTTTTGTCGTTTAATTGAATCAAAAATTTGCAACAAATTTGAATATTATTTTGAAAAATAACATGTTAATTAATGCATGCGATGCGCTATTGTAAGTATATTGAATTAGAGCTAATAATAAATCTTAATTGTTTTGCTTATAATTGCAATAGCAACGCAAATAATGTTTCAACGTTTAATTTTGTCTTTCGATTTACTTATTAATCTAAAAATAAAAAACGATATTTAGCTTTCGTTTAATGCGTATACAATAACATATTGCGAATTAGTAGTCACTAATAAAGAGCAATTTACGATCAAAAACAATTTCACGAACTTCGAAATAAATAAGCAACATCTTTTCGAACAAAATGTTAATTAAATCTTTCGTCAATTATATAAATTTAACAAAAATGTATAAAGACATTTTTGAGTATTAATCGATCACTACTAGAATTGCGTTAAATACATTATTCTTGCAACGATTAGCAAATAACTTCATTATAAATAGATTAATCGTCGAATTAAGTTATAATATTACTTCTCTAATTCGACTTAACGCCAAGATTGAATCGTAACGATTTTTTGGAATCGAATCGCTCAAAGTAGTTTAGTCGATTACTATAAGTAGTTTAACGCGCTTCGCGTTAAACTACTTTAAGCGATTCGATTCCAAAAAATTGTTACGACTCGATCTTGACGTTGAATCAAGTTAAAGAGATAATATCATAATTTAATTTAACGATTAGTCTAGTTTTAACGCGAATGTGATTTTTTAAATTAAAGTAAATTAGCATAGACGTTTGCGTAAAGATCGTAATAAACTTTCGAAAAATTAAAATAACATTCTTATTAAATACAAAAAGATCATTTTGTTTGTTTTGCTTATTGCTCTTTAAAAGTTTTGTCAAAATTGGAATAGTTTTTGTATAGTATTTCACAAATTGTTAATAAAAGTTTGCGAAATCTAGAAACACTTAAAGCTCGCATAAAGTAATGAGCTAAAATTATATTTTAATGAAATTAATTCGTCGTAAATTCATTAACATGTCATGATTACTTATGATGTATTTTAGAAATTTAATCAAAATTGTTATAAAAGAGCATTTAAATAGCTTTGCGTAAAGTTTATAGAAACATAGTTTATTAAATACTTAACGTACGCAATTCTAATGTCTCTCTTGTATCTTAAAGTAGATCAAAATGTTATTAAAATAAATTATACAAAGATGATTTATTAAATTTCTTAAAACTTTATTAATCAAAATCTAGAAAATAATCGATGCATTCGTTAGCTCAAACGACATTATTACGTATTCGAAATATTTATATCGTGTTTAAAAAATTGTCTTTCACTTATCGTTTTAACGAATTCGAATTCAATAATAAGCGTTTTTTAAATTTAGTTTCGTGAAGTACGCGACGTTCATTAAACAATTTAACATCTTCTTAATGAAAGAAAGAGAACATCAATTTTTAATTGTAATCGCATTAAAATTGCGATAATTAACGCATAATCTTAAACTTTTATCGTTCTTTAACATAAACAACATCGATGTTTCGATTTAATTAATCGATTCGCAAATCTTGTTTAAAGCTAAGTTTTTCAAAAGATAATTACATAGAACAATTAACTTCTATTCGAATAAAATGTATAATAAATTATAAGACGATTTCTTTTTAGAAAGCAAATCGATTTTACAATTTTTCTTTTCGTATTTAAAAAGAATGAATGCATTTTTTAAGTCGAAGACATCATTATAATACTAAGTATTCTTAAGTATAACGCACATTATTGACGTTTCGTTAACGTCGAAATCGCAATAAACTAGAACAAATATCGAAATTTGTTCTTTAAGTTTTAGAAAACTCTTTAAGAACTTAACGACATTAATATTCTTCGTAACTTAATAGCGTCAAATTAGCGTATATTAATTGACGTAAAAATTAATTTTTATTATTTAAAAAAAATTAACGATAATGTTGTATACGATTTTATCGAATGCATAGAAAACTTGTTTCGATGTATATTCTTATTTTTCGTCGTCGCGAATTTTGATTTTTGCGACGTAGAATTTCACAAATCGAATCTTTTAAATTGTAAAAACTTTCGCTTTAATTGCGAATTGTTCGATTTTCTTTAAATATTGCGTTTTCGCAAAACGTTCGTTAATGCAATTAATAAAAGCGCTTTCATCGAAAAGATCTCTTCGTTTGTGTCACTTTTTGTCAACAAATATTAATAGCTTTGCAAAAAAAGTCTTTGTTTTGTGTTTTTGATTCGCAATTGCGATTACAATTCTTGCGAACTCATTTAATTTTTCGAATTATTAGAAATCTCTTTAATAAAAGAACGTAATAACAACGCTTTTAAGATGTTTGTCTTAAAGCTCTTTTAAAAGCTATGAATTGCATTGATTTGCGAGTTGTCTTTAACAAATCTAGAACATTCTTTCTAAATATATTTTTTTTCGTCACAATTGTAGTAGATGCATTTTTCTTGCGCATTCGAATTAGCTTTGTCAAAGTTACGCAAGAAAAATTTCGTTGTACTTTTTTAACAATTTTTTGTTGTTAATACGTTGCGAATCTTAGTTATCGACGTAACTTTTTTCGATTTACGATTATACAAATTCTCTCTAAAGTTATTGCGTAATTTCGAAAACGATTTTCGATTTTCGATTTTGTTTTTAACATTAAATCAAAAAAGTAAAGCGCTTTTTATGCGTTATGTTAGCGCAATAAGAGCGCTTCTTGTTTTAAAAATTTGAGTCACATAATTAATTTTTTTACGAAGATTTCTTCTTAAACGATGCAAAAAATAATTACGTCGTTGACGTTTAATGTATTCGTCAAAATTCGTCTTTAATGTCTTAATGTAAATCACGAAATCGTTAACGCTTTAAAATTAACTTTGTTTAATTTTCTCGTACTTGCGAGAGAAGACAAAACGACAATTTCTCGAATTTTTAATAAGATTAATTAGATATTGTGCGAATTGTTTTTAATTTAATTTTTTTATTTCGTTCGTTCGTTTGTTCTTGTGATTTTCTTATTGCGTCATCGACGTATCGCAAAGATATTACTAAGCTCAACGAATCTTTAAGTTCTTCGTTAAAAATTAATTTTCATTAATTTCGAAAAAGGTTTTTGCATTTCGAATTTAATTTTTTCATTCTTTAAAGTTTTTTTTGTAGTAAAGATTCAATTGAGTCGATTTTATAAAACGAACGAGACGCTATCTCTTTAATGCTAATTCGTTAATTTCGTTATCGAAGTGATTTTCGCGTAAACGATGCGAATTTGTCGCTTTAATCTCGTTCTCACGAAGCGATTTTAAAAAAAGTTTGTTTCTTGTTTGAGCGATGCGAAGCTCTCGCTTCGTTTGAAGTTTACGTCTCTTTATTTTCTCTTTAATTAAAAGCTTTTCGTAATTGATGTTTTCGTCAAATTGTAACAACTATGCAACGTTGTTACTTTGCAAGACTTCTTCTTGTGATATAATGTAAATTTTCGTAATATTGTTGAAGACAAGTTAATTATTCGCATTTTCGTCGCTTTGAAAGCGTTAAAACATCGCTTATTTCTTGTTTGTCTTCAAATTTCGCCTTGTATTGCGTATCAAATTGATCATCTTGTCGAACAATTGCTCATAAAGATTGAAACGAATTAATACTATAAGACTATGTACGAATGTATGACAAGACGTCGCTATATCGACACACTAAAGACGAAACTATGTAGTATGTAGAATTGCAATTCAAAGAGACATTAATTCGTAAGAATTTTGAGAGAGAATTCTCACGAAGAAAACTTTGTACGATGTCAAGTCGCCACTACGATAACTTGGCACTAATGGCGTGTTCGTTGATCATTAGGGGCTAGCATCACATAGCGTCTATTCGCGTAATTTTAATTAATTAAATTTTATTAAGAAAGCTTAATAGACTAGATCTAATTAAGATTAGTTAGAAAGTTAAGATATATTTGCAACTTCTACTCTCTATATATATATTATCTTTTATAGAATAGATAATCTATTACTTTGTTTGCTACATCTTTTAATAATTGTCTTTATTATTGTCTTTACTATTGTTTATATCGAAGTTAAAAAGATAGAGAAAAATATTGTTGCAAAGAATAATAAGAAGAACAATAGAGAAATTTTTTAAGTATAAAGAGATAATAACTTCTATTGTATTACAAGTTAGTTAAATAGAACAAATAACAAAGACTTTACAACAATAATATTTGTAGAATCTCTATTAAGTTATATAGGCAAATCTTATTATTATTATTTTAAACAAAGTCTTAATAGAATAGAAATTAATTGCGTATTATCTTATAACTTTAAAGACAATAAAGAAGATAATATTGATTTGTAAGAGTAATCTAGATATAAAAGAGATTGTTATTTATATATACAATATCTAGTTGCTTGTTTATATTGCTAATTTGCAACTTAAAGATAATAATCTTATTAATTTAAAGTTGTCAATAACTAGTAGAATAATTATTTAAACAATATAAACAATAATTAATATAAAATTTGCGAGAGAAGTAATAACTAATTCATTTATAGATAAAGTTTAATTAAAGTGCTATTTAGATCTTATTCTAAGTACTTTAAAAGATATATTTTAGATTTATTTCTTAATTTAACAATGTAGAGATTGTCTACAAGATTAGAATCTTTCTCGACTTATTTTAATAATAGAAAGACATATTTGATAAGAATTCTTTGATGGTGGTAATGTTCTCTGCGTACCCTAAATATCTAACCCTGGAACCCCTGCTAGCGCGATGCATTACCAGGTAGATTGCATTACTAGGTGAGAAGGAGTAAATGGTCAGTCCAGGGTTCTTGGCATTAACCCGACGCAACCCGACCCTGGGGTTCGCGACATAAACCTAGCCCAAGCCTACGAGGCCCAACGAGGTACCCTGGGCCAGGTTAAAAGCTTGTATCCGATTCGATTCGACAATCACACTAAGGTACTCGGGGGATTAATTATTAGTGTGGCAGGGTTTCTTTGCCCAGATGATCCCTGTTGCACTAACAAATAACCCGATAGGAAGTATATTCCCAGGCGCATCTTGTGAGTTGTTTCATGCCTTGATCAAAAATATTCTCTAAAAATGATATATGTAGAGACCTCGAAGTCTCTAGATCAACAATCAACGAATCTCTGAATCGAATTAACAACTTCCATCGTCAACGAAAGCCAGGGCAAGAGTGTTAAGAGTCTGATGGATTAGGATACTGCCAAGCCTGAGCAGGCATTAAGCTTGTGAAAGGCCGAAGAAAGTACACCATGACAAAGCAGCCTTGATGTCACAGAGCACTATGTATGCCCCACGATGGGTGATGCAAACCGCGCATCCTGTTCTCTCTTTGTCAAGTCCCGTCAAATTGCTTCACCTTTGTCACGATATATCGTGACAAAGGCACACAAGCATTTGATACAACCTGATCAACGCGAACACTCTACGAAGATGCATCTAACCAAGTCATTCAAATTGCCCCAGCCGTATATCCTGGCAGCAATTCTCTGCTCTTTCGGAGGCTTCCTTTTCGGGTATTTTAGGCTCTCTTTTCCCCAACTCACCTTCCGTGAGATGAAACAGCTAACTTGAGCTTCCAGTATGGACACGGGCATCATTGGTCCCGTGACAGTGATGAAGAGCTTCAATTCGCAATTTGGTTCACTATCAGCCATAATTCATGGCTTGACTGTATCATCGATTCTGATCCCAGCCGCCATCTCTTCTTTCTTCGCAGGCCGCTTGGCTGACGTCCTGGGACGACCTATCGGCATCGCTATCGGTACGGCAATATTTGGCTTGGGTGCAGCAATTCAAGCAGGTGCTATTCGCCTCGCTATGTTCATTGTAGGTAGGATCATCGAAGGTCTCGGTGAAGGATTGTACATGGGTACTCTGGTAGTGTAAGCCGGAATCTGCCCGTCCTCGCTCCTGGCCGCTCTTTACTTCGGGAAACACAACAGCTGATTACCTGAGCAGATACATCTGCGAAATATCGCCGCCTAGGCAAAGGGGGCCTCTTGCAACAGGCCCGCAACTGCTAATCTCCCTAGGCCTTATGGTCGGGTTCTTCACTTGCTACGCGAGCGCTAACATGGAATCTTCGCTCTCATGGCGCCTCCCGTTCATACTTTTAGCCTCTCTCTCCATGATCTTTTCAGTGTCCTCCTTCCTTTGGCTTATCCCTTCCCCTCGGTGGCTGTCTATCCGGGGCCGTCGAGCCGAAGCCTCAGCTGCGTGGGATAAGCTAGGTATCGGTCACGCGGAGCGAGAAAAAGCAGAGATCGAACAGAGTACAGAGCTTCGTGACACTTCGGCGTCGACTGAGGCCATCAATCACCAAGATATTGCAGCAGCGGCACCTAGTGAAGGTCGGCCCGTTAAAGATAGCTTCTTGGATGTCTTCAAAGGTGACGTACGCACACGCACAGGTCTTGCTATTTTCCTTATGGGCATGCAGCAGCTCAGTGGAATCGATGGAGTGCTCTACGTATATCTCACCTCAAGCTTCTCCTTAAACCCAGAGCTCACAACGCTAATTGAACCCTAGTACGCGCCACTGCTCTTCGAACAAGCTGGCCTCGCCTCGGCTCAATCTGCTTTCCTCGCCTCCGGCGTTTCTGCCATCGTCATGTTCGCGGTCACAATTCCCGCTACGATCTTCTCCGACAAGTGGGGCCGGCGTCAGAGCACCATTTACGGCGGCATCGGCCTGGCCGCCACCATGTTCCTCATGGGTGCGCTATACGCGGGCAATGCTGTGCATAAGGACTCGGGTGCGGGACGTTGGATGGTCATTGTCACCATCTACTTATTCGCGCTCATCTTCTCCTCCTCCTGGGCCGTCGGAATCAGAGTCTATGCCGCCGAAATCCAGCCCCAGCGGACCCGCGCCTCGGCCACGAGTCTTGCGCATGGTAGTAATTGGGCTTCGAATTTCCTAGTCGCGCTTGTGACCCCAATTCTGCTACAATCAAGTAGCTTCGGCGCTTATTTCTTGTTCGGCGGATGTTCCTTGTTCACTGCTGTCATGTGCGTTATGTTCATGCCCGAAACTAAAGGCAGGTCTCTCGATGAAATTGAAGATGCCTTCAAGTCTAAAGTCCCTGGGAAACAGGGCTTTGCAAAGGCTGTTCGTAAGGTACTTGGACGTAATGCTGCTTCCTTCGCTGCTTAAGCGGGTAACTCTCTCTAGAGGCATTGCGGCTCGGCCAAGCCTCCCGAGGTATGCAGAGCAGCAGAGATGAGAGACGCAATGGTGATCAGCGTGGTTATGAGGCAGTAGCGGTTCACTTGTTGATCGCTTTCGGTCTCAAACTACGGGTTCGGTTTATGATACAGTCTCGGAAGTCTACCTGCGTGCTTTACAGCTTATTTTGTTCAATGGTACTACACTTCTGATGGGCTTCAAGTCATGATACTATTCTTCCGACCTAGGAATGACAAAAACTTGGCAGAACCAAACGGGCCACATCTGGTAAGCCTAGTAAGCTCGGAGAACGAGAAATCTGAAGACTCCTACGGGATCCTCGGGCATATTGCCCGCCACAGTCGCGTGCCGCGACATGGTATTCGAGAAGTCCACGCACCTGAGCGGCTCGCTGCACATTCAGAACCCTCATTCCAACTTTCTGTCCGAAGCCTTCTGCAGCACGTAATTATTGCCCTCACAACGTCAGATTCGCCATTTCGGAGCTGTAAATACCGATATGATAATGTCGGAGCCGGCCTCACCAGCGTACGGTATTGACACTCGCGCATCCGAGCCCGAGGACAACCTCTGCCCAAAGAGCACGAAGGCAGGGCGACACGTATGAGTGCCATCGACGAGAGCCGGTCTTTCCAAGTGGACAACGACATGGAAAGTCCAGGGTGGCCTTCCCATCCCATCCTGCTCAGAGAGGTACTCGGGTCTATAAAGACGAGGCCGCATCAGCTTCCTAATCCTCTACCATTCTCTTTACACCAGCCGGCTTTGAAAATTCGATACCCCCACTACTACTCACAATGGCATCAATACTACCCAAAATCGTTGATGTCGGCGTTATTGGCGTAGCGCTGGAAGCACATCATGCTCACTGCTACAGCAGGCTGGTACGAGCTCAAGAACCACCTCACGCTTGATTTAAAAACCAAATTGACGATGATCGACTTCGATGATTCGATCGGAGGAGTGTGGGCAAAGAAGAGGGTGAACTTCGACTTCGTGGCCTAGGTCCCCATGGTCTCTTCGATTCTCTAGACCATCCGATAAAAAGACGAAACTGACTATAACCTTGTCAGCCCGGGATTTGGCCTGAGAAAACATCGCTTTGAGGCATACATCGTCGCTTTCTCCCGACCCTGCATATCTTTCTCAGGTCTAAATATCACTATCTCAAGCTTTGATTCAAGTTCGATTAAGATCTCGAAAACTCGTCCATTTGTGTGTAATTCGCTCTGGAGACAGAGCTTGGTTTTAGTATCTGTTCCTTATTCAGAACAACACTATCTACTATAGCTGATGGAGTGTTTCTTTGTTAGTTACTAAAGCGAATTGCTCTTTAATCTAAGTTTCTCCAACCATCGAATGTTTTAGAATCGGTAAAAGAAGAACGATAACATAAGAACAAAGTCTTCGATTTTGCTCAAATCAAATCTAGATAAGGTATGTATTGATAAAAAAAACTGCCAGGATTCTCAGACCAAGAAAATCGAATCTCAATTGTCGATTGGGTTGCATCACTCAACAACGCATTGTCGAGGGTCCCGTATTAATCAAGCTGCCCAGCATGTTAATATATCACCGCCAAGATATATTATATCTCTATACTCGTTGCCAGCTTCTTCACTGTATATCTTAGCCGGAGCTGACTCTCCAACACAAATAAAACTGCTTTCCAGAGAAAATTTCTTCTTTCCCCATCTTTCTCCCATTGCTACTCTCTCCCTCCTCTATCAACAAACCAATATCTCTTACATACAACCCTCCAGCATCAACCCACCACGCACCACATCCCTTTCCCCCTAACACTCCACAGCCATCAAATCCTCACCCCTCAGAACGCATATCCCCACACCTATCGCAGCCACCACCAATTTCTCGACCCCCATTAATTGGCCAGGTAGCTGTGCGTCAGGTCTATCTCGTTTGATGGATTTCGAATAGGAGAGTCTGGAAGCTGAGTGGGGTTCTACATGGAATGGCAGGCAGTGTATCTCGGGTGTCGCGGCTTGTCGCTGTATCGTAGTCTCACTGGGTATTGTTCTCCGCGAGGGGGCAGTTTAGGGTATGCTAATATCTGTTAATCGTAGAAACATAAAGCTTGCTGCTTTTGTGAGGAGTGTATCGTTGGATAACATGCACTCTCCATGCACGAAAGGAGAAGTATTCCTATACACAAAAAACATATAAATATGAATAAGCTACTTGGATTCGTTGTCGGGATGAGAAACCCAAAAAATCGGGCTAGATTGCAGGTTTTGCCAGCTCGGTGGAGCGCGATCAATGAGCTTTTTGGTTGTTTGTTTGGTGATTGTGCTACAGCTAAAAGGCCAGGGCGCAGAATTGGTGGGGGGTGGGGAAAGGTTGTGCCGCTTGCTAAGAGGTGTCGAGTATTATTGAGTGGCTGGTGAGTCTTCAAGGAGAGATTTCTTTGGGGCAGCATGTGGCATGCATTATAATCAGGAGAGTCTGGGCCCATCCTCACATGTCAGAAACACCTTCGTAGTCATATCACAGAAGTTGGCGATTGCCACCACCGCAAAGCAAGTCATCTATTTCCCCGAGTTCAGTTACTTCAGTCTTCGAGGCCTTGTCTCCTAATCCTCCACTCTCGTTTCCTACTTGAGCTGGATTCAGATTTCCGCTTGGCTAAGAGCTAATCTCGCTGGTTGTCGAATCTTTTGTTCGATAAAGGGGGACGGGGTGCTGAAGACTTTGGACGAGAAAAACATGCGATCCGCTTCCCCTACCAATTCAAAAGACGAGAATGCACAACGTCAAGCGAGGAAAAGAGAAGCGGCGAGAGGAGTCAAGTGAAACCAATGTTCTTCACGCCAAAAGCAAAGCTCGACCCTTTGAACCCGCAAACGGAGACTCCTGCAGGAAGACGAGCAGAAGAGTAAAGAGTGAGAAGGAGCGCGGTCTTGATCGCCCAGGAAAATACATTATGGCTCATTGACGCCCAATGAGATGGATTCGCAGTAACCTGCAAATGCTTGAAAGCGTGGTACTTTTAAAGTATATTGTTGCAGACGGCCGGAGGGTAGGCGAGGGAAAAGTCTCTTGGAATAGAGGCTGGGCAAATTGATTTATGGGCACTGAGGGAGGCTGATGGGCGGGCTGCCCGACTGTCAGAACGGTCTACAGGATCATGGGCCCACTCCGTGTCGAGATACATAAGATGAGAGCGGTATCCTGTCGAAGATTCGAGGCGATTCGACGAGCGCCAGCTTGTTGAAAATCGTTATCTGTTTGCTAATCTTCTAGCCGGGAATTGTGAAGGGAGACGTGGAAGTCGGCTGACATGGCGCCTAATCTCTGGGATATCTCAGTTGTGGTTGCCCTTGTTAGCCAACGGCCGACCAAGTCGACCAAAAACCTTGATAGGGGTGTGGTCCTTGGTCGTCGGCTCTGTGTTTAGAAATATGGAGTTCGTCGAATGGAGGTTCTCCCAATAATGCTCCAGCAGCCTAGTCTACTTGGATATCGTCAAATAACTATCTATTCATCTGCAGAGGAACCTATCAGCTCGACATGGCCATCGCGCCAGGTCGCCATGTTTTGGATTCGAGATTTTGTAAAGGATTTGTGCGTGGGCTGGGTGAGACCCAGCCTTTATCCTGAGTTTGCGCCTCTACTATGCTGTTGCTCGTTTAGACCCTTTTCTCTCAGGGATACCATACTTACATGGATGATTCTACCACAAGTACCGTCACATCGTCGGAATCATAACTTGGGTCCAGTATGCTAGTGTCCGTCTTCCTGCCCTAGTATGATAATTCTGTTCTCTAGTCTGCCGGACGTCAATGTTTGCTCATTACTAAAGGGTGGTAAGAAGAGAAGGACCACCTACTTCGGTGCTATGCCCATTGTCCAAAGCGGCATGTACTCATCATCGTGACGGTCTACCATCTCCACACTGCCCCTACGTACGCCCGCACGGACCTTCCACCTCCGAACAGCCCACCTCGCAATCTGCAAATCCCTTTCCCTTGCGCTCGTCTCCGTCACCGGTTTCACGCCCGCCTCATGCTCTTCGTCTTCGGTATCACTATTCACGAGCCTCCCGTCCACCGTCCTCGCCTTCTCATCCGTATCCTTGACACTCCCACTCCGGCTATGCTTCACCCCCTTATTCACGTCGATCGCTTCTCGCACTTTGCCATTGGTATGCAGGTCCTTGTGCACGGAATCCCAATGGCGATGCAAGCCTGGACTCCATCTTCGCCACTTGCCCATGACTTTCAGGCTCATGAAATACTGCCGCAGGATCATGGAGATAAGAATCCCGTTTTCTTCGCTGACAACCTCTTCTGCTGTACCGCCTTCGCTGCGGACGAGCAAGGAGGTAAAGCCATCTTTCCCGCGGCCCATGTAGCCGCGCGTAGCTAGAGCGTATACGTTCTTTTCATCAAGGGCTTCGTGATTGATCTTCACCCACTGGACTCTTGAACCGGATGGTAGGTTAGGGTTGTATGCGAATTGGATGTTCGAAACCTGTGGATAGCGACCTTCCAGCGCAGGGATTAGGCTCACAGAGTTCTCTAATGCTCCTATGATCGCTTTTCCGCTGACGCGCAATACAACCACAGGGTCTTCGAATGGGAAGCAATTAAGGATATCTTTCAGTAAGAGTATTCCGGGAGGATAGATCTGATCTCCTCTGATGGTGCCACCAGCCATAAGTGCACAGTCAGTGCCGTGGAAATGGCGCATCAGATCGCAAACAAAGTTTCCAAGGTTAGACTCCTGTGTGCGCACGGTGGTGAAGCGTCCGTCAAGCGGGACAGCTGTGTAACCGATGGGCTTCTCCAGTTTGTACTTTAGTGACGAGGTCAATTTATCGAGGAGTTCGATTGTGTCTGGATCCTCAGGAATGGAACGGACGATATCACGGCGTATTATATCGAAGTCCCATCCTGCCTGGCCAGGGCGCTTTCGCCGTGCTTCGATATAAGAGAGTTGTTTAAAGTCTGTGCCGGAGCGTAAGACATGAGTGCCATTGATAATGTGGTGCCCATAGAAGTGGTCGTGCCCACCAAGGATGAGGTCAATCAGGCCTGGGGGCGTTTTCTCCGCTAGCTTGATATCGCTCGGCTCTCGGGCATGGGTCAGGGCGATGATTATCTCAGCACCTTGCTCACGAAGGGAGGGTATAAGTTTTATTGCAGTTTCCGACGCAGAAAGATAGATCAGGTTCGGCGGCAAAGAGTTAATGGTGTCGAGCCTGCGGAGAGGTTTAGCAGACAAAGAGCAGATAGGTGGGTAAACGTACCATTCTCGCTCCGCCAGACCGATCAAGCCAACCTTGATGCCGTTGGACGACTGCAGTATCAGAGTCTTCGGACAATCTGCAAGCGAGATATCTTCACCTAAGGCAGGGTCAAGGACATTGGCAAGGAGCCAAGGAAAGTTGCACTGAGTGGCGAGATGGCGAAATTGAGCGACCCCAAAGTCTAGGTCATGATTCTGAAGCACACTTTCATCAACATTCCTTGAAGTGCGCCAGAAGAACGTTTAGAAAGAGATGGCGTCCATACTCACGCCCACACACGCCACGTCCGTTCCGATATTGTTGAGGATGGGTACCATATGCCTTCCCTTTGTGACAGAGCTCTCGAGACTGGGGTTGTATGCATCGCCGGAAAAGAGCGTGATAAGCTTGGATTGGTCTTCGTACTGAGGAGCTGAACGATAATGGTTGACGATGGTTTGGAAACGCGGTATGCCGCCAACAGGCTCCGCTGATCCAGCCTCTATATGATAGACGTCGTTGAAGTGTAGAAGACGAAGGTCCGGGGCATTGGCGGTTGACCGACCGCTTGCATATGTCACGGAGGTCGATGGGTCATCGTTAAGGGAATCCATAGGCGTTGAAACCATCAATCGACTGTTGCTGGAGATATTGCCGGCCCTCAAAGGTCAAGAGCTCCGTACGAGGGTGATAAACTAGATTAGGGTTAGAGCTGGGACTGAACGAACTTAGGGTCCCACTATTCTGCGCAATCCCCTTTCGTACTTTACTCCATAGGAGTAAATCGGTTTCGCGGCAGAAGTAGGCAACGGACGCGCTACACGCTACAATAATGCTAGAATAGGGTCTATCAGCTTCTATCAAGGGTGAAAGGATTGAAAACACACAGCCTCATGAACAGAGCCGATGGTAAAGGCCAGCAGCGGATCAACGATAATATGTTGACCCTCACGACCAGTGCATGCCTATAAGCAAATGGCCGTTCCGTCTCTCCAATCCCGTCAAGTGTGGATCGTGATAATACACCGTCGACGAACCAAATGTCGGATGCAACCCGATCCCATGCCGACAATAGCCTGCAATCATGATACCCAAAGCCCCAAAATTTTAACCTATTTCATGGCGAACACCGCTCCCGCCCTCCCTATCCTGAGGCAATTGTACCCTCCCGTTATCCTCGTCCTCCGCCAATTCTGCTCTTGGAAGACCGGCCAGCTCGCTATATTCCCCTTCCGCTGGTTTCGCGTCGCCGCCGTAGTACTCGCGTGGTGTTTGGTTGGATCCGCTTTGGGCTGCAGTCAGCTCCGAGTGTTTTACCCCTCCGCTCTTTTCATCTTGCTCTTCGATATATGCGGCTCTCCTTCGTCGAAGAAACCATGCCAGTCCGGCCAGCAGCGCCAAGGCCACTACACCACCAGCAACGCCACCAGCGATCGCGCCTGCGTTTGACTTCTTTGGTGCATCTGTCGTCGTGGCGGGCGAGGGTGCAGCAATTGTCGCCGCTGGCGCTGGTTGTGACGGTGATGAAGACGTTGCGGCTGCCTTTGTGGGCTTTGCCTTGTGCGAAGTCGACTGTGAACTCGACTGTGAACTCGACTGTGTACTAGATGGCGCAGCTGTGGGGTTTGTCTTCACCGCTTGACCATTAACCAGAAATACGCCATTGCCGTTGGAGCAGCAGTTGTCCGCAGCGGTGCCGTTTCCACAACAATAGCTCCCATCGTCACAAGGCGTTACCGTGACACTTGTATCGGCGCGGTTGGCAGGATTGTTGGCGTAAGCGACTCCAGTGCCATTGACGCAGAGATTCTGACATTCAACGGCTGTCCACGAGGAGTCGGTGCAGAAGTCACGCCAGACATTGTTGTCGTACCAGGTGGAAAGGCAGAGGCCGTCGGCGCGGCATTGGTCCTGGATGTGACTATACTGATCATCAGCCACATGTACAAGATGCCTTCAAAGGAAGGCTTACCAGCACATGCTGTATGATGAACCGGGAGAGCATGGCGTGTAACTGGGTGAGGAAAGACCGGCATTTGTGTCGGTGCCATTGGGATAATAGCAGGGATCGGCCGACGTGAGAGCGAGCAGAAGTGAAAGGACCAGAGAAAGGGCCATTCTGGTCATGGTTTCCTGGACCACGCTATGCTGCATTATGGAAATATATAGGATATAAAACGCGTGCGACAAGCGTTGTAAAGACGAAGGTGCCTCATTTCAGGAGATTAGGGCTGAGGCAACGACCAACGCTCTCGACAGGAGATCGGCGACATAGTAGAAATAGTCAGAATCCTGCAAGCCACTAAATCCATCCTCTAAGGCCCGATAAGGGAGTAGCAAGCCTCGGATAGGCTGGGAGGGGGGCTCAGCTGAAGAACGGGCGCTTCCAGCCAATCACGGAGAATCCTTCCCGGCCGATCGGAGCGACTCTTGTTCACGAACATAGATGATAGTGGTGAGAAACACCATGCTTGAGCATGAAGTCGTTGCCTTTCAGTGCTTGGGGATCAAGAACTTATCTGTAAGAATAGTAGCTAGAAGTACTTTAGTCATCGTCAATTGAAACGTGACTTCGATTTAGAGATTCCACATGGGACACGGAACGCCCCCCGGCTAGCGTGGCCGAGACCCATGGATTCCGTCAGGGCAACCGCGTCCACCCTCGGAACCTGACTAATATACTTTTCAACGGTTTGCCCTTGTGCCAAATTCACTTTCTTGGCATCTTGTCAATTCGTTCTTCCATTGCATCTTATAAGTGGGCTGCGCGTCTTTTCCACCAACACAACAACATTCGTCTCCAGTCCATCGATGAGGTGTGAGAACTCGTAGCTCTATCGAGCTTGCTGTCTATTGGTCGCAACCTCATCTGCCAAATGACTCGGCTTCACGACGTCGGTCTCACCTCCTGCGCGCGCAGCTTCCAGAGCAGATATCGCATCCTGATCTGAACCCTCTCCAGTGGCCCCCTGCGGACTTCTTGAGCGTCTTGCGGAAGACCAACGATCTGGATCGAGTGGAGTGTTCCATTCTGGTTCTCTACGAGGGTCTATCGTTGGCGCGTAGTGTCCTGTATCTTGCCGAGCTCGCCGACGATACCCGCCCTCATGTATGTCCTTTGGCCTAGGAGTTGTCTCATGTAGCGATGCTGCCGATTCCCTGGTGTCTTTCCACAACGAGTCGCGATCAGGACGTTGATAGCTTCCAGATCTTGACTGCTGCTGGTGGGTCGTCTGCGTCATACAATCAACATACGGGCCGTCTCTAACGTCGAAATCCTGATAGCATCCTGACTGTTGCTGCGCTTGCTGCAACGTCGCCTTTCTCTGCCGAATGCTGCCCGACGCTGACGAGTAACTCCCCGAAGCTCCTTGCTGATGCGAATTGTATTCGCGTCCACACGTCGCCTGCTCACTTTCACACATAGCTTGCTGCATAGCCTGATGTTCAGCCTCTGCCGTAGCGTGCTGTGAAGCAATTGCCTCATACGACGACGTTGACCACGGCGCTCCATCCGTAGCCCTTGCCGCTAAGCCATATTCAGAAGCCAGATAGCTTCCAGATTGGGCTTGTTGCACCGATATCGTTTGCATCCGATCGCTGGGCACGACGGCAGCTTTCACGTTCCCATAGCTTCCTGGCAATCCCTGGTACCCCGGCATTGGCAAGCTCCCTCCGAATTTACGTGGTGATGGTTCGAAATTCGTATAGCTTCCTGACTGTACCTGTGGCTGCTGCTGCTGCACCAGCTTGCTCTGTTGAGGTCTGCGTTGAAATTGTGCTTCGCGGGGGCTCTGCATCGTCCATCGGTAGTCTGGGTCACGATTATGGAAGCGCTGCGGTTCTCCATCCGGTCCGATACGGTAGGCGAACAAGGGCTCTTCTTTGCCAGGAGGTTTCTCATCGCGAGGGGCTTGGGTGGGGGCCTTGGGCGTTTTGGATTGAGACATTGTGTCGAGTTTCTGCAGATGTAGTTCGGTGAATGTGTCTTTGCATTGGTTGAACAGTAACTGACCAATGTTGTGATTCGAGAAGCTGATTGTCTATAGTGGAATGTTATCAAGGACCGCTTTGCGTCATCTTTACACGCCAGCTTCTATGTTGAAGTCCATGATCAGTCAATAAATGCCTCGGGGGCCTTCACTGCTGATACGGATCGTGATCTTCGTGCTTATCTATCTTTCTCAATCGTACTGAGGGATAAAGAGAGCGACGTGGACAATCCAAGCATCTGCGGGTCAGACGAGGCTGAAAACGGAGGGATTCCGCGTAGGGCTGAATGGAGCTACGGAGCACAGACTTATAACTGAAGCTGAAGGGTTGTTTTCGACTCATCGTAGGTGCCGAACTATCAGCTCATAGTCGCAAGTCATCTTCATTGGAGCCGTATGCAGAGCGATGTGGTTGAACACTCCTATTGGTGATAAATTCGAAATATTGGTCGTTGACAGCCTGTAAGAAAGCCAGCGTGCCGCTTGATCAATCTTGGTCACCAGGTAGTGCCCGGCAAACATCAATAGAGTCGTTGTAGAAGTTAGAAGGCTCTCTGCCCGCATAGAATTATCAAGCTCCTTTATTCGTTCCTGAATTTAACCACACACATGGGCAAATATGCGCGAAAGGGGAAAGTTTCTAGGCTCTCCATAGAACATTCGACATACAAGTCGATCACAACGTAGTCAGCTAGTGGGATATCTGTTATCAGTTTGCTTGCCAGGGTGCTCGATCCCAAGGACTAGCTGAATCAAGAACAAAATGCTTTGCTTTTTGGAACAATGTGATAATGAAGTAGCGATGGACGGAATGAACGATGATGACCGATTGTTACAGCGGCAAAACGTCAAAGGGTATTCGTAATACAATTGATGGACTTTGAGAGAGCAAAAAGAGAAGTGTCTCAATTGAAGTCGAGGTCCGACTTCACTGGCTCCCAGATAACGAATGTCCAGAGATGGCTTCCAAAAAAAAAGCGACCCATTCGTCCAGAAGAGGAGGAATTTATCAAGCGTGATGGAGACCCTGTTTCTGTTGATCCCAAGCTAAGAACACATCCACGACGGTATATTGATAGATTTTGAGTCATCTGACAAATCACCGATTTCAGGAGAACCTGAATTGAGGTCCAGCGCCGGCGGGTCTCTCAATTTAAAGCTGAAGGAGGTAGGACGACTCATAGAACTTTGAATCAAAATTGACAGTATACAACAAAGATCGCGATCTTAACAGCTTCGTAACGTGTCTGACGACTTTGCTCGGGCCTGCGATGCTCGTCGGTCCCCTCCATGGGTGCTGCAAAACCTGTGCTTGACATAACTTAAGTTACACAACCGGCTTACTGTAATCACTGTCTTTCTTGTGCTCTCTGCCGTCATGCGGAGCATATCGATTGTAGCAACTCCAATTGAGACCCTAGCAGCCACGGCTGTATAGGGCGCCGTGCTAATGGTCCTTAGGCAATTGAAACCTTCCACTTGACATTGACGTTGGAAAGCTGGCGGGAGTCCTGCGACAGCATACCTTGACAATTGACTGTGGACTGCGGCTATGACATGACGGTATACATTGACCTTCTTATCAACATACGGGCTATAGTCTATCACCTAGTCGCTGCATAGGCATAATCCTAATCCTAGGACTTTCTGCGCGGATTGAGTCGACGCTCCAAGGAAGGAGCCTTCGGGGATACGAAGTAACCCGCCTTCGAGAGCGGTGCTCTGGACGCCATCGCCAGACGCACAACGTTCTCGAAGTGAGCTTTCCATTGACAGCTGTACTTGAGGAACGGGGCTTTCAGACCCTAAGGCTCCACATCCTACGCAACAGGCGTTTTGAGACATCATAAGGCACTCAGGGGGTAATAATCCGCATAGACGGGGGCCTTTCTGAGCATGCCTTGGGGCGCGAATTGCGCCTTCTTGCTAAGCGGCGTACACGTTAGCTCCATCCAACCCAGTGGCTTGCTGTTGAGGTCATAGAACAATCGAAGGACGAGTGTGACGTGATGATAAGGTGCTTGGGGAGTGGTCACTTGAAAGAATTTTGAGGGCAATAGAAAACAGCTCGGGAAAAACTTTTAGAAAAGGAGAATAGCAAGCAGAAGCCTACATCCATACGGGCCAAGACCGGGGACTAACAACAGTAAGAAAGGAAGGTGTGTTCGGCAACAAGTGTAGACCATCAGTGAAGGGATGTCGTATTCAGATGAATGGCGCTACCGGCGTTTCTTCGGGCTGATATGATCCGCATCAGTCGCGCTCTGCCTACATGTATTATGCGTCGATGAAGTCCAGCGACGCACTGAAGTGGTCGCCAATAGTCGCGATGGGCACTCAGTGTGATAGCATCTCGATAGCAAAACTGAGGGATTTTGCTTTGGGACTCGAGGATCTGGGTGAAGTAAGCATTTCCAGGATCTGTCTGGGGACGCGTTCCCGATCATGCGAGCAGGGTTGTTGACGCCATATACCATGCAGACCCAAGAGCCCGACGTGTCGCCGCAGGCCCCAGCACCGAGCCACAGCCGCGACAACGATTATAAAGTCCAGAGAATCGAAGATGATAATCAGTCGAAGATCCCTAAGGAAAAGGTGGGGCGCAATAAAAGCGATGAATCGGCAATTGCAGGCCTCAGGCATCAAATCACCAAGTCTCATCCTCCACAATCTTCGTCCGTGTTGAGACTCACCGCGTCTCAGCCACGGCTTCCAAGCACCGTACCTGATTCTCACGAAGCCGGGATGGCAATGGCTAGCTGCCAATCGCAGGGTGACACCCAGCCTTTGTCTCAAGGCGTTCAAGAGGAGTTTACAAGTAGGATAAGGGAGCAGCGAGGCACGTCGGTACCAGATACTACCGGCAATCAAGATCGATCGCATAGCTATCAGCCAGGTGAGACGGGGCACATTGATTTTGTAACAGACTTCGAACAGGCTTTTACAACTCAATTCGAGGAGCAGAATGGGCCAGATGATGATATTGATCCAATCTCTCAAGCCGCCGATGTCAGAGCTGAATTATATCCCGAATCTAAGCGCTTCCAGGAGCCCAAGACTCCTGCAGCGACTGGCAACAAGCGATCAAGAGATGGGGCAACTCTAAGTCGCGAGAATACAACGCCCAGACTGCCCGTCAACCCATTCGCTGGCCAGAACGGCAGGTTTGAGGGCATGATGAATGCCAGCCAGGCCTTCAAAGCTACTCAATTCACCTCACCTCCACCAAACCAGGCCATCGCCGAAGGCTTCTCCGACAGACCTTCTCCAGAGATGTCCAACCCACCGCGCCCATCAACTGCAGATCCCCTATCCTCACCTGCCAAATTGCCTCGCTCGAACATGGCACGCGCCGTGACAGAACCGCAAACAACGTACGTGTCGATGAAGGAATCTCAAGCGGAGCGAGACCGCTTGTCAAAATTGGCTGCCCCGCCGGCACAAGAGGATTCGGATGACGGTTTCGATTCTGATGGCAGTGAGCTTCGAAAACGGAGAAAGCGACGACGCCTTGAGATGGAAGCGAAGAGCTTGTTCGAAGGTGTCACCGCTCAGTCACGGCCAGGATCCAGTGGGCGAGGACGAGGCGGCCGGAGAGCATACATCCAGCGATCAAGCCCACGTCGACCATCTGGTAGAGCACCGACTGAAGCAGTACTCATATCGGACGATCCGCTCGCGGAAGGCAATGACACGGAAGATGAAACGGAGCACGAGCAAGAGCGCTCCGAATCTGACATGGACAGCATTGACGAGCTAGCTGAGGACAATAAAGAGAACATTGGTGTCAAGCGCGTGCAGGTGCCTATGACGACCTCAAGGGCGAATCCAGGGCGGACGATAAGGACATCCTCGCAGTCGTCTCCCTCACGCTTTCGAGTTCAGAAGTCTCCTAGTCCAATGCGCAGCATGAAAGTGGCAGGTGAATTGCGTCCCATCCTAAGTACCGCATCGACAAAGGCCACTGAGGCCCTACCCAAAGCCACGCAAACAGTCGCTATCGTGGACTCTCAGCCGTCGCGTAGTACCAATTCCAGGCGTTCCCCGAAGCCAGTGCGCCAGGAATCGATTGTTCTTCAATCATCTCTCGATGGGCGCACGGTGATTCCGCAGTCTCAGCTATCCCCAGAAGCGGGATTTGACCAGCCTGAAAGACGTAAGGGCGATCGAGATCCAGCAGGAACTCCCAATGTACCTGCCAGTTCGACGTTTCAGCCAATACCAAATGCTAATAGCTCCGCTTTTCCGCAGAAAGGCAGATTTGACACAGCAACGAGCGAACCTGGAGGAGAAATGGCTGTCTCTGTTCTAACTAGGAATGATACGACATCAACCGATCATGATCCAAGTAGCCCACTGCGTCCGTCAGATGATCAAGCGATGGCTGCCAAACGGAAATCAACCGCAATGGCCAAAGAATTGACACCTTGCCGCGAGGCAGCGCTCGATCCAATGGGTGAGAGACCGCCTGCCCTAGATGCTGTAATGGCAAGTGATGAAGGGCATCGTCCGCTATTGCAAAATGACACGAATGGCCTTGTTAGCTCCGAAGAGCAAGTGACCCAGATTCGAGTATCCAGCACAATACCCGAGACTAGCTCCGCCATAACGCGAAATGAGCAACAAACAGCATCCCACTCCTCATTAGGGCGTCTAATGTTCACACATGGCGCTCCCAGACCTGGTTCAGATGCAGAGCCCAGCCACCTAGTACAGTCTAATGCGTCAACCGCTTTCAACACAGCTGCTACCCATTTGACTACATCACCAACCAAGTCGAGATATACGCAGCTATCATCAAAACCCTCAACCCCGAATTCGAAGAACACACGCTCCAGGACTATTGCAGAGATTGCAGCAAATCCATCACCACCAGATCCAATAGGCAGCGTCGACGTGGACGTTGACTTTCTTTCGAAGGATGACCGCGAGTTTCAAGCCATTATGAGCGGGTCAAGTCCAGTGCTGCCTGCTAGGAAACGAAGACGAGGACGGGATGGGCAGATACTGCAGGTAGCGGATTCTGAGACCAATATGGTGCCACCACTACCTGGCAGTGAACCTCCTACTAGCTCGGCTGCCGAACATGTAACCTCTTCACCACATAGACAGAGCGTGCAACAGACCGTCGAGAAAACCCCAGCGACTAGCCCTGTTACTGAGGATCGAGCTTCTTCGCAACCAAGACCTAGTATAGAGCAGCCATCTGGGGTTGTTCCTGACAACTCCGCCGTGCAGAAAAATGGTGGACCTACGCCTTCCAGGGATACCGCCCCTCCAACTGCTGTGCAAACCAATTCTCGGAAGCGAGGCAGACCAAGAAAAGATATCAAGGGCGACGTAGAACCTGAAAAACATCTCATGAACCGACCAGAGGGAAATACTCCTGCAGCCAACAAGACCTTGCGCATAGAGGTGCCTCGACGTCGGACCAGTGATCCAGATGGCTTGGCTAACAGCGAGAATGGGCCCATTGTCGCACCAAACCAAGTCTTAGCACATTTCAATGGCAATTGTCCGGGGTATTATCCTGCGACCTGCGTAGGTATCACCGGCGGAGAGGAGTCACAGTACCGTGTCCGCTTCGACGATGGCATGATCGACACGATTAATGGCTACGGCATCAAGCGGCTTGAGCTACGCCGAGGAGATTACGTCAAGCTTGATCAGGTCGGCGCTCGCAAGCATGTCTACATTGTTGAGAGGGTGCATGACCGGCAGCAATCACTACTCACTCCAGACCCCGAGATACCTAGGCATGATGTGCCGTTCGCTTCTAAAACCTTGCTCGCTACTTCCCAGACCGACATAAGGGGTTATGCCAGCGTCGTGGTATCGTTAAAGCAAGCAAACGCCTCGGATGAGAACTCAAGCAACCAGTCCATCACTGTACCAGTCAAAGACGTCTACCTAACCCAAACCATGTGGACTTCCTTAAAAGGTCGCTCGTACACCTATAAACCCCTCCACCCACCCTTTACCTCGCGACTACATACCCCTTCCGAACGGGTCTCCAACCCATCCACTCCCTCCTCCCGCTCTCGTCGCCTCAAAATCTCCAACACAACCCATCCCCGTTCTACCCTTCAAAACTCTGCCTCCACGACCACCGGCATCTTCGCCACCATGGCCTTCGCCATTACCAACATCTCAGACGCTACTCTCCGTACCGCCCTGCGCCACCAGATCATCACCAACGGCGGCCGCCTCCTTGCCGACGGCTTTGACGAGCTCCTGCACATCCCCTCTCTCGGACCCGCATCCCCCTCTAAACGCTCCCCCAAGAAGAACGATTCATCCACCTCCTCCGCCTTTGACCTGACCGAAACAGGGAAGCAGACAGGCTTCACCTGTCTCCTCGCCGACAAGCACTGCCGCATGGCCAAATACATCCAAGCCCTCGCCCTCGGCATCCCCTGCCTCGCGACGCGCTGGGTAAAGGACAGTGTTGCCAAGCAGTGCCTCCTGCCATGGCAGCCGTATCTCCTCGCAGCGGGCGATTCGTCTTTCCTGGGCGGTGCGGTGCGCTCACGCATCTTACCCGCTTTTCCACCGGAGAGTACTTCTCTCAAGGATATCATCGGTAGCCGGGCTAAGCCTCTAGATGGCGACTCCGTCCTGCTGATCATGGAAAAGGGCGAGGAAGAGAAGATGAAGAGTCACCCGCTCATCACGCACGCGCTTGGCGCAAGCAAGGTTTCCAGAGCTACGAGTCTGGAAGCTGCGGCTCGCGCAACGAAAGACGCGGAGATCAGTGGGGAGCCGTGGACTTGGGTGTTTAGTCTTGATAAGGAGGACAAAACTGAGAAAGCGCTGTTTGGACGGGGGTCGGGTGGTAGGAAGCGGAAGAGGGAGAGTGGCGGGGGTGGGAACGGTGGTGGTAGGCATGGGGGCGGGACGAGGGTGGTGGGCAATGAGTTTGTGATTCAGAGCTTGATACTGGGGCTGTTGGTTGAGTAGAGGGGAGATAAGGGGCTGTTGGGTATCAGTGGACGGGAAAGGTGGTAGGATAGGATAGGTAGTGGTTGGAGAGAATGCATGCATTAAACAAAGTGCACATAAGGCCAGTCGGAATGTTGTATGTGGTTTACCAGTCACTGCCATGAGAGCGGTTCAGCTTCTATTCAAATTCATCTGTTCGCGATGTGGACTGCGCCCAACATGGTATAGAACATGGGTAGATATGGCGAGATGGAATTAAGATTGAGGACGCACTGATCTATTCGGCGATTCTACTGAACTCGATAGAAATAAACGACCATTGTCTGACTGTGATGATAAAATGAGTGGTGACAATGAAATGGATGAGCATTAGCACGATAGTCTAAAAGCATTGCACCCATCATAAGGAAGGCCTGCAGGTCTCTCGAGACACCTGCTAAATAGTAAAGTACTTACATGTACATTCAGGTTGATTTGCTGCCAAGACGCTAAGACGCTAAGACCAATCGAGTAGCAGTGCCGCAGGCCCTCTTCGCCCCAGGGTCAACCATTTTCTACAAAAGCACAGCGTCGCATCCATTTTCAACTGGTCTCGACATACAAAGGCTGACACTCAGAGTCCCGGCAACTGATTGAAGGGCTCGATGGTCCTTGGGCCAGGAATGACACTAAATAATGCTGGCGTTAACCAGGCCTTCTGGCGGCCGTACCTTCCTTCCATTATTGGAGCTCTACAACGTGCATCAGACGATATGCGCCATTCTCTCCACCAGCGCCACATGATCTGGATGTTCTTCCACGATAGTTTCAAGGGCCTCCAGCTAGTATGCTGCATCCGTGTTTCGGGCGGATGGCACACCTTTGTTTCATTCTGGGGCATTGTTGAGTCCACATATCAGGCATACGCACATTTCGAAGACGGATATTCGACCAGGGTACCCCCTCAGTGGCGTATACAAATGCATGGACCGCAGTCATGGTCGTAAGGCCACCTCAGAAGGTCATACTTTCAAGGGTATCAAAGCTATGGCGCCAAGGCGAATACTAGCAACCGCCCACATATGCCAGCATGATGACCACTAACTTCATTCCTCTATTCAATGGTAAACGGTCCAATCCTTCTTGGATCGGCGAAGTCTCTGGCAGTAATTGAGATGCTTTGATGGATAGCCAATGCAATGTCACGAGCGTATTGGCTACGCCTACAATTTCTTACAGCCTACTTTCAGCAGCGCCGGACAGGAAGTGGTCACACAAGGAGTCCGGCTCTTTGGGAACAGCAGCCATATGAGAGACCACTCCATTGCTGTTCAGCCGGTTGCTTCCTCCGGAGGGGAATTCTGAAACAACGTGCCTTTTGCGCCTTGTTGCACAAAATGGAAGTAGGCAATTTTCTGTGCTTACGCGTCGATGTGGGATCGAACGACTTGGGACCCAAACAAAATCCTGACGCACTGCTGCAAATTTCAGGAGAACTACTATTCGCTTCTTGCATTGGCGATGTTACCCCTGACCACATCACATGGCATTAGTTGCATAGTCAATCATTGCCTCGACTAAACTTTGACTCGGCAGGGAAGGTCAATCATTGGACTTTGCCTGCAGATTTCTCGCACCTTCTTCATCTGAAATCGAGATATTTATTGCGGCGAACAGGACGCGATCACAAGCATCAACCACCGCAATCGTAACATATCCCCCGTGAGGGAGAAGCGCCAAAAGAGAAGGCAGTCTACTAATATTGCCAACAGCGCGTCGAGGCCTATGGACTTTCTGTCAAATGCAGACGCATCATCTGCCTAGGATTCTCAATGCAGGTACATCCCCCAAGGCAAGCTAGTGATCGTTGCCACTGTGAACAATATGAAACGCACGCTCCGCCATGGTCAATCTCGCAGTGGAGCCTGCAGTGTACATACTGGCTGACTTTGCTCGTCGCGCGACGGGCTGTACCTCCATTCTGCAGAGATCCTGTCTTGATTCTGTCCGTTCGTTACGAGATTCCCATCTTTCCCTATTCGCTACCCACCCACATTGCTATCTCAATTGGCCTTGTCATTCGTCGCTCGAGCAAGGATGGCCACGAATGGACCTCTGCAATTCCTAAGTCTTATGATACTCACCGTGACTGTGAGCGCTATTTCAGGTCCGTTAGCCTTTTCGGATTTCTCTGCTTTCGACATGATCAATCCAATTCTGTCTGATCCTTATTTCCCACACGCAATTGACGAATCATAGCACCAAGCATGCATTCTATTCATGTTGTCTACCAGGGGAGGCGCATACCTGCATTTCTAATTTGTCTAATTTGAAGGGACATTGAGTACTAATGTAGATTACAAGACATCACTGTTACTCCAGGTCCTTGGGCCAACGCAACTAAATCTGCTAACGCGACTTATGACTTCCGATCGCTTGCCGCGGCATCACCAAAACTCAGTAATACGGATTCTACGGGTATGTAGATCAAGAGCTCTTCCTGACCAACCCCCAAGACTAACATTTCCTGCTTATCAAGATATATGCACGTTGAGCCACGGCTTACATAGTGGCGATCCGTTAAACAAAACTACCTTTTTGCGCCCATTACCTTGTAGCTGCTCGTCGGTCATGCCTTATTTGAATATTTCACTCGGGCAAACAATCAGTGCCAACCCCAGAATGAACCTCACTCTGCTGAGGGACTGTTGCTACGGATGCCAGCTGGTTGCCGACAACGTCGAGGTTATACACTGGTATATCAACCTGAACTCGAGGAACGATCTGAATGCGACTTTATCATCCCCACAAACGACAACCCCATACAGTATTGTTGACTCCAAAAACTTCACTTTGTAACTCAGGACAAGCTCCAATCATGCTCGACGTCTCTCTGACTGTGTTCTCAGCATATCACCCTCCATCTACGTGGCGTATACTGCTTTAAAGGCCATATACGAATGCGATCTCGCATACAACTACGAGTTCCCAGCGGTGACCGGATCTGTATATTATACCACTATTGGTTATCCCCCAGAGGCCTTGTCGACTTATGTGGGTCCCCAGTGGATACAGCTGGACTACGAAGGAATTAGTTCTCGTTCTACTACGGTCAACTTTGTAAGACCAGCACCAGCATCTTGGTTTCAGGCTATCAATTATACGGAACTCCAAGGCATCTCGAAGGATACCTATTCGAATCCTCAAGACTCCCGCTTCATCATGTGGTCCATTGGAGGTCCCAAGCTGAAGATGCCACAGGCTTTGAAGAGCATCGACCCGGAATGGAATGTATGCACTGTCGAATGGCTTGGAATGGTGGATCCGCCTCGAGTGCTGACCAAGGTAACGGCTATCGCAGCGCCTACATCGGAATCGAGCCCTTCATTAACCGCAAGTCCTCCATCCCCGGGCAGTGGAATAGCTTCAACACTCCTTCCGCCCAGTTCTACTCCGCCGCCTTCAGCTCGTACAACCAGATCATCGGCATCCCTCTCCTCACAAGATCCAGCGCAAGGTCCAACCCCTATATTAGCAGAGACTGAAAGCCAAAGATCTACAGATCCAGAGCACCTCGCCACCGGAACCACAGCTCATAGTGAAGGCCCAAAACCTGACCCAAAATCTTCAATTAGCCCAAAGGGTGCAATCTCGAGCCCGGAGAACACATCTCGCTTTAGTGCCGACCGTGGAAACCAGCCACTCGGAACCAGAACCGATGAGACAGTCGATCTCGTTTTGTCAATGCCCTTTTTCGCCCCGCCATTCCAGCCTTCAGCAGACTTTGAGTCTCTTCACAGCGGAACGGGTGTGGCTTCGAACCTGGAGAACACAACGGGTCTTAGTACGAATGATGGAAGTCGCGTAAGTGACTCCAATCATGTGGGAATAGTCGATCCAGTGCTTGCAACAACCTCCACTACCGAGTCTTCTAGGCCTTTCCTAGTCTCTGGATCAACTCTGAGCCAAAACACTCACACCAGCGCTAAAAACTCAGCGAGCCGACTGCTAATAGACGACCCGCACGTTCCGCAACAGACTCCAAGCACACATCATGGAAGACCATCCTCTGAAGGCGTAGTAAACAATGTGAACGGCGGAATCGGCAGCAGTACGATAACCCTACAATCCGACGACAGGAACGTGCCCACCTTTCCCTCCCCGGACTCAATTTCCACAACCCATTCAAAAAGCACATCCCACACTGCTGGCCAAAGCCTAGCACCCGAAAGCAGACCTCAAACCACTAGCACCTCACTATCCTCCAACACTCTCAGCGCAGAACCCACCCTCATTCTCTCCACCCCAGAACCTTTCCTCTCCGCTTCAGACCCCCCGTCAGCTACCAACGTAATCATGACGTTCGCCAACTCAACCTACACCACAAATCGAACCTCCGAGTTCCTAATCAGCGCGCAGACGCTAGCCTCTGGCAAGACCATCACCGTCGACGGCACGCCAATCTCCTACGCCCCCGAGACCACTGCCGCGCCGGTCCCAGGGCTGGGGGGGCGGATCATGTCGGGCTTTGGGCCTAGAGTTCCTGGAAAGACGGATACTGGGGAAATTAACACGAGCGGGAATTCCACGGGGTATGCAGGAGGGGTGTTTGCTGGTGGAGCGCAGAGATGCGCTGGTGGGGCATTTGTGGGGATGGTGTGGGGTATTATGGGAGTCGGAGTGTTTGTTGGTTTTTGATTGTGGGGTTGTGGGAGGTTGTGGGCTGGGTTTGTGGGTTTCATATGATTGTTTTGGGTCTTTGGGTGGTGTTTATATAGTGATTCTAAGGGTAATTGTAGGGAATGATGGCTTGGGTAGAGGCTTGATGCGGTTATATGGGACGTGATCTCGTAGAGTGGAAGATGTTTGCTGTGATGTGCGTGATAGAGGTGGAATGGGTCGCCCTCGTGGGTTAGCTCTATGCTTTGGCGTTGGTCCCCAGCTTCTCTTCCTGGGAATCCCGACGAACCCAAGGAGTGTAAAGAGATTTATGCTTTGTATAAGGTTCGATTCTTGATGGCGCTGGTCCAATGGTGGAGTGGGGTGTCTTCTTTTCTAGCAGCGTCCTTACCACGTGTTTGCCGTTGTGTTATTCCCGAAGGTCCTGGGCTCGACCTCCAGCTTCCTGGTTTGGCTTAAATGCAGCAATGGTGGAGTGGAGTGTCTTCTTTTCTAGTAGACCAAGGGAGTTATTGCGATCACTATGTATATTACTACTGTACGCCCCTACCTCATACTCCATCTATCTTCTCCGATCAATTAACGCTTGGAAAAGGGTACCCTCCGGTCCTCTTCAGAGGAAGCCGAGAAGGGGAAACAATGATTATCACTTTCGGGAGCGATCAAGTTCTTATAGAAGATCTCTCTCAGTCTTTCCGACAAGTCCATGAATTCAGAGGCGCACGAGCGCGGGAGGATGACAAGCTTTTTCGAACTTGAACGCCTTATCATGGTATCTTAATAATAGAGCTAGCAGAGCAATTCTTCGATTTCGCTTTGGAGGCGGAAATTACGATCTTGAGATTGACACGTTCTCTGCGCAGGAGATCGGCAACAGTAGAAAGGGGGGCGAATGCAGCGAACCTCTGGACTGATTTGAGACCCAAGGGGTGATATGTTTAGAAGTGTATTGAACACATTTGAGTGGCTCACAGGAAATATACTTTTGCTGTTCTGCTACTTAGTAGCACTTAAACAACTCATCCGTCTTCCTCATAGCCCGGGGAATCACGCGCCGGTCGCCGCCTGAAAGGGGGTTTTGCGAGCGAAGGGGCTACTGTCCCTGAACCTCCCTCATTAAAGTAAATATACACATTAAATTCTTGGGCCACCGACCAGCTCACCTATGTGATTCGGTTGATCTAATCAACGGTCAATGGGAAGGGCCACTAGGACCTAAGAAGTCGCCTACTCCCCCACGCCCAAGGAGGAGGCGAAGTAGCAGTCCTGGTAGCGGTGGGGGTGCGAAGTGTGCGATATGACTTTGATAAGGAGGGGGATATGTTGGGTAGGAGGGTAGAGGTTATGGGAAAGGGTTATGATCGTGTAAAAGGCCCACGGCCGTGTAAAAGACTCACAAGCAAATAGAGAGGAAGATCTCGGCATTGGAAAGCGGTCCTTTGGAATTCTGCGTAGAGCGAATTCGCAATGAAACATCAGAACTTCGCAGAATGTAAGCTTCATGATCAACGAGAGATAAATTAAATAAGGAGGGAGTGCGGTGAACGGCCACCAAACTAAACAAGACGGACGGCGGCCAAGCACTGTCCCCTTAATCTCCCTTTGTCTTTGGCACTAGCCTCCACTGTCCTGCAGGGCTCTTCATTGGTTACTTCACTACGAATTTTGAAAGTCTCCCGGCTTTGCGCACTAATCGCTGAATGCCCACGATCTTCAGTGCTTGAAGCCTGTATGGCCCTCTGGAGTCGCTCAGGTAGAACTTCAGACCGACCTGTGTGGCACCAGTGATGTTAGCAAATTCACTCGAAAGTCAGTGGGTCCTCGAGCCCTCGACGGCGATAAACAACAACTCAGGGGGCATGAGCAAGTGGCTATGAATTAAACGAGCGCCAGTCTTGCGAATCTGTAGAACAACCTGCAGCTACACGGCTTTTCAAGGAAGCCCCCTCTTCGGCCCCTGAACGTAAGCTCTTGGGATATGCTGAGTATAGAAAGATCTATTGCGTGTGCGTGATGGTACTCGCAGCAGCAACAAAACAGAGTACGACCAGGAAGAAAAGGCTCACTTACACAGCTTTCTGGTTCCTGGTCGTGGCTTGAGCTGACATTCCATCGCGCACTTGGTCTTCCTCCACACTTGCCCCAAAATGGACTGCTCGTACCTGACCCAGCGTGGAATTGGAAGCCATGCAGATACGTACCAGACCAGACAGTGAGACCAGTCAGCTTTTGCATGGGCACACGCCATGGACGACCCCATGCGGCTGCGTTCCCTAGTTGAGGCAACGCTCCATCTTCGGCGTCGCTTTTGTATATAGATCCATTGGGGACGTCAACCGCATAAGAGAACCTTTTGCTAGTCGGCTGAATATTGCACTGTTCATGCAATGGAGCGGGTGGCGTGCCAATTACTGTGGTTTTTTCTTGTTCCCTGCGCCAAGGATCGAAATTCTCTGTTTTCGGTTTCTTTGGACCCGATCCGAGATAACGTCCGAAAAATGGGTCATTCTCAGTATTCAAGAGTTCCCTCTCAGCGGTACTAGGTATGATTCTGATACCGTCTAGATCAAAGACTTCCCTATCAGCAGGCGCTGCATAAAGCCCCTCTATCCTAGAGATCGTGTCGGTCAAGTCCAGCCAAGTCACCGCTTCCCCATTAGTAGAGCCGCACACCATACCGGCCGGCTCCCAATCTTGTGGGGGTGGTGTTGATACCCAAAAACGACCGTCATCATCTTGAGGAGCATCATGCATCAAACAGCCTTCGTTGTTCCCAGGAGCCGAGAGCATTGATAAGATACTCAAGCGCGAGCTTTCCGTTTTCTAAAGCAGACTTGTTAGCGACCACTATATCGGGCCCTTCCTCAAAGTGGGCTGAATATTCTTGGTATGCTAAGGGCAATGCTACAGCTATTCTCCCAACAGATGGCATAGATTAGCGGGTCGCCTCTGACCTCTGCTATTTCTTGGCTATCGTCAGGATAGTAGACCAGTAGAGGCCCACTAGCAGACCCGCGAGCTAAACGAGAGTTGAAAGTCATCATCAGGGCGCCACCGCCACTAGATGAACAGTGCACTTTTGTGCACAGGCTTTGCTAGAGTCGCTCTTTGCCACATACCTTGTCGTAGTATCCAAGATAACGATACAAACCGGCAAACACGTGCCCGGCCTTTGGAACATAGCGATACCTCTTCGCATTGTTTCGAGGAACGCCGAACCATTGTTGTCTACCATGACTGGTCACGATCTGCTCGACAAGTCAGTACTGGGCTCTGGTCTTTCGTAATCGGACAAATTGGCGAATGGCTTACGCGCAGGGCCGACGGTAGTTCCGTGATATCTACCTCCATGCCCACTACTCTCTCGCCCTTACTACTTTCAATGGCAAACCAGTCCTTTCGGGTGTCTATTCCGTCAGTGGGCCGGGTCTCTGGACTGGACTTGCGAGAATCATAGAAGTCGAGGCATCTCAAGTCAATGTCCGCAGCTACACTGGTCAATGTGTTGTCAATCTCACATTCCCTCCTTGCCAATAACACTGGGTCCATGTTAGGAACCGGGCGTTCTAATACGCTTGATGTCCAGGGGCCCTCGTAGTAAGGGTAGGCTTCGTATTCGTCAGCCATGGAGGCGAACCAACCCTCGTACCAGGGCAGCCGCTTTTTGAGAGATGATGGCGCAAGATCGAGACACTTGTAGTCTCTGGCGCATTCTAGCACGCCGATGCGAGATATACAGCCATTTGCCACTTCTCCTTCGAGACCAGCGAGAGTCATGCCATCCCTCGGGACCAAATCTAAACGAGCCATATATTGGCACTCCTGTAAATCAACGAGGCCCTGTTTTTTCGTGGTGACCTAGGTAACCCCATATATTAGTACATTCCGTAATGGATCGCCAAACGAGGACTGGACTAAATATTCGAGAAAAGTATCGAAGAGCAACGATAATGGGCGAGGTAGCCATAACAAGAGACGGTAACCTCAGAGGGCCTCCTATCGTGTCTGTGAAAGAATGGTATACCGATGGATTACGACCGTCCTCCAGGTAACTGAGATGATATCGTGATGTGGTAGACTAACTGGTGAACTATTGTAAATCTTCCCTCGAGTTTCCTCTGGCTATGCTGGTTTGTGAATAGAGTAAAGCTACTGACGTCGTGCTTGTAGAATGGGCCACTACCATTGTCGACGAGCTAGAATAAAGGCGCTTTGAATGAACATATATTGGATCACTTACACGAAGACCCTGAACACCCCTGCGGGTAGCAATGGTGAACCCTTCAATCCAGTCGCCTGGATCTAAGACAAGACTCTTAATGACATCAGTTCCTGACGGTAAGCCAAATGTGCGTCGAGGTCGACCTTGCACCGTGACCGACAGACCAGTCAGAAGACCATCAGCATTCCAATAGCTCTGCAGGTATGTATACTTGGTGTCCAAGTCCAACCAATCAGAGAGAAAAAAGACCCTAAACTTGTACGACTTTGCATCGATAGCAACCTCCGCGATCAACGGGGTGTAGTGAGAAACACTATGCCTTTGTATTCCTTCGAGAACACCTCCCGAATGCGCGGACACAGGATGCAGTTGCACAGCATACATTACCGCCAACTGATGGCAGACCTTCCATATTCTCCGTCGGTTGACGAGACCTGGGATAGCGTCAGATGACTGAAAGGTACTTCGCCGGTCCATGTCCCAGTAGACCTGTTGCCAATCCGTTTCGGTGCACGGCAGAGGTTGATCAAGGGGCAAATCCCACAACCACGGCATGTCACTCGTGATCCGACGTTTCCAGAAGAATTCGGATGCCAGTGCCCTAGCAGCCGCAGGCGTGACTGCCTGAAATGCCTTGAACGAGGTGCCTGGTAAATTCTCTACAATACCAGTCATGGTCTCCAAGGGCAAAGTCTTAAATATATCGAACATCCGGCCCTTTGAGGATTGAGTGATGGATTGATCAGAGATAGCTGGACGTGCGTAGCGTGGCAATTGGCCGTAGTATTCGTGCAACTGTGGTATGTCGATCGGGTCAGCGACAAGAGCTTCTTGACCTGGATCCGATATCCACCATTGCTCCTTCGAAGGCTCTCGAGACTCGTAATAGTTGAGGCCGAGCGTCTTTTGGAACGTTTCATGTAAGGTCTCTTCTACACAATTGTAAAATTTGTCTACGTCGACGTCTGCAATGGACGACTGTGCCCAATCGCCCGTATCATGAGCTTCGCGCGCCAACACCTTTGGAAGTATACAAAGGAGGCATTGGCTATGGATGGGAATTGCACCCTCGTAAGTACGAAAGCCGACAGTATCCGAGCCGTCGTCATCTCTAGGAACATTCAAGTCGTCGCCTATCTCAGCTCTGATATGACGGAGCTCGTCGACTTCAGCTGGTCCTGTGACGAAGAATCTGTGCATTGGACTTCAGCATGGCAATTAGACGCGTTCTTCAGCCACGACGGGTTTCGACGTATGCAGCTTGGCCTAATCCGCCCATTTCAGTAAGATCGCCTGATGAGCGCAACCGTCAAAGAGCTATCGTCGATTATCCATGCTCTTATTATTCGTTATTGAGTCAGATATTAGACGCCTTGAACGGTGCTCAAGCGAATTGCGGCATGGGACTTCGCTTATCGGTAGACATTATCAAAGAATGACTGAAACTCACCTTTGCGTCTCCGGGTTCCTCCCAATGGCTACGACGTCTTGAAGCCACTTGATCTGTGCCTCTTGAATTATGGTCGGATCACAGCCATATTCCTCTTCATCCTCATCTTCATCCTCGTCTTCATCGTGCGGGCTTTCTTTCGCTACGTCAGAGGATTCCTTCGGAAGCCGAATTTCAGCTTCCCTAAATCAACGTTCAGCCCTGTCTCGAGTGAAGTTCGGCCAGATGTGCACACCATGGTCCACCACACAAGGCGCAATATCGAGCACTAGTCCCCATGATTGTGTGACGCTTTCTAACTCGCTAAAATGGAAGAGCTTCATGTGCTACGAAGTGCCAGCATGTATGACTTGCCGGAGTAGTAGGCACAAGTATTTGAGGGGCGAAGAATGTTCAAATGAGCTTAATGCACCGTGACTTGGCAACCATACGCTAGTGACAGCTGTTACTTTGCTTCTGCGAAAGGCCTTGTGCAAAGGTCCGCCTGTGAGCTTCTGCTCGGACCAAGTGTCGATTTGGCCTGCTTCGACGATATCTATATGATAGACATCAAGTCTACGCTACCTGCGGCATCTTGATCTTCGTAGAGTTTCCAGCATTCATACGGAGTATATGGTGGGTAAATCACGACGCAAACCCACCATTTGGATGTCGAAGCACTATCCGGCTCGAGACCACATAAAATCTGCACCACCTGCACCTGTAAGCCTATGTGCCTGTTGCTCGCTTGCCTCGAATCAAGTAAAGTATGCGCCGCTATGACGTATCCAGCATTAGGATCATTGCTTTAATTTCGCCAAGCTGTCACCGGGGTGTGCGAGAACTACTTAGATAGCTCGTAACCAATTAGACATAACCTTACTAGGGCCTAAGCGCACGATGGCGTGTCGTTCCTCTTCGCTCTTGAGTGTTCTCTTGAAATTATCTCACTTTGACCTCTTTCTCCAACTACATTGGGAATGGAGACCGGTTCGTGTCTCTGTTATGTCCGAGACCTGCGCGACGCCGAACGATTCGGCTTCCGGCATCGGCGTTCTTGCGAACAGCTGCCACGCACGGCCCTCTGTCTCTTAGTCTCAATCCTTCGTCTTCTATCTCTTTCCGCATTCTATTTTGAGCGATGTTGTCGAGTACAAGCGTATCAATCTGCCGCTCAAGGACTTGGTATTGTGCGATATAAGATCGCAGTATTATAATCTTATTCTGGGTATATTATCGGAATATAATTGTTTCGCTCGCTGTTGCTTCACATCTATTCTCGAGCTTTTTACCACAGGATCCCTTGATGGGATCAATCAGCAGGGGTGTCCGTAGTATTCGCTCTCGCGGTTCGTTTATGCGTAGCCGCAGTCATCTCGGGGTACGTCTTACCCAAAAGTCGTCACGATAGTTCATGTGGATAAGAATGAAGGGACCAAAGATCGTTGGGCTATCCTATTTCCTAATTAGGTGTACTTAACAAGAACAGAAAGCTCAGCATATACACTCGATTGGTACCAGTTCCTCCTATTATGTCGTATCTTCAAGCGAACTACCTTTACGTTGTATCTTTTAAGCCATGGTCTTCACCCGTTCAACAAGCCCATCGTCAGCCTGGCAAATCGTCTTCTCACCAGTCGCCGAGATTCAAGTGCGCCCAGTACGTGCCATTGCATGGTATGAAATCTCCGCATAAACGTTCAGCATTGAGCGGAAGTAGCGAAGACCTGCTCGGACGGAAGTTGGCAGAATAGATCCAAGACAAGGCCCATGTTCTCATTAATCGCTTGTTGCCGTGAGGCTTGCTACCCTTGATCGCATCCATCTCGATGACTCTCTTCTGTCAGTCAATATGACATTCTCTCGTTCTGGAAAGTTCATTCAACGGCTACTGATTTATTGCCCATCTTCAGATTTCTACATCTCTTTTCTGTCAATAGCTTGCTCATCCTCCAAGGTGCACTTCGTCCTCCTCACCCCGCCTATGTTACTCCTCTGACCCTCCCTCCCTTCCCACCCCGCCGGCGCCCAATACCTCTTGGAAGCTAACTGGGCCTGTCTTGGCCGCTCCCTCTCTGACCCTAGCTCCTCCCCTCTTTCGTCGTCCCCAATTATGTTCTGCTAAATCCTTCCTTCCAACTTATCATGATTTGTTGCTGCAATGCACCTATCAAGAAAATCCAGCTCAACCGTCTTTGTCTTCTGCACGCCTGCAGCCTGTTGTGAGAAAAAGTAGCAAGACAGTTTACGCTGCACAAACAAATGCTAAAACGAAACCAGGGGTCGCCATGGTCGGTCTTGAGTAGGAGGCGAGGATTCAGGTGCCGGTTGCACAACCGAGTGCCGCGTAAAGCGAGAATCCGACGTTCGTGGCTGGGGGAAGGAGAGGGAAGGTCTGTGGTGTGAGGGGAAGAAGGGTATGCAGGTTGGGGAATTGGGGAGGTCTGATACGAAGGGCAGTCAGACTTTTTCGACAATTATCGTTGGAGGCTTGAGGTTAGAAGGGGGATCCATCGCTGCCTTCGTAAGTGACCGCAAAGCCAGTGATGGTTCGGGCAGTTCATGATGCAGACTCGATAGGAAAACTTGTCGTTAAGAAATCGGGCAGTCGGTAATTTCCGCAACGGGGGAAAGCCCGCCTGTTGCATGTCGTTGGCATGATGCACTTCAGTGGTCCATACAACTCAAGATGTACATTCGAACCGTCATTCGAACCTTATGCTTGGATTCGGAGATGGTACGAGTGAAGTGCTTTGACGACTTACCTATTGAGCGATGGGCATTTACTGGTCGTCCAGTGGATCGTCAACGGATGATCCCGTCGTTTAATAGATAGCGGGAGATGGGTGCACCAATTCTTGCCCACCGATACCCATTTCATGAAGCCCGCAGCAAGAACAATATAGATTGGGCATATTGAGCTAAGTCTCTCACACATGGTTTCCTCAACACCTTTCCGTATATAGAAACGCATCCACATCGAGCGAAGAGCCGATTATCCAAAGATGTCGACAAGGCTTGCAGTTGAAATGGATGCTCCCTCTGTGCAATTGCTGGATCGTATGTTGAGAACCAGGAATTGGAAGGGTCGAACAGACATACAACTCGAAGTTCCCAGTGGCTTTACCCGACCACATGGAATGTTGGCAATAATGATCCTTCGTCGGATGAGCGACCCGATCGCTCAGTCGACCCGTATAAATGTATGAGTATCACACGACATCAGTAAATCATGGGTATCAGCGGATGACGCGACCTTGCGAGGGACACTGTAACCAGCGCAAGCGACCAATAACTGACTTGCGACATTCATCCAAATCGTTCGGTCGATTTCGTCATCAGCATCGTATCCCAAACAGCATCGACATTACTAAAGTCATCTCTGTTGTTTCGTTTTAGATAATCATAGAAGCGCTTCTTGACGCCCTGATTTTGTCCTTCAAGATCTCTTACTTTCTGACGGCAATTGTCAAAAAGGTCGTTTCCAATCACCGCATACCTTAGGACCCACTGTGTTCGTAGTTGTGCTTCCGACCTCTGTATCCTGACAACGTGTCAGCTTCTTCATTTAGTCTTTGGAAGACCTCATTCGACAGAAGACCGAGTTCTCTGTGGCATTTCTAAAGCCGCTTGACAGGTCCCCAATTCTGAGTCCGGCCACAGAAGTCTACGCCCCAGGACTATAATGTAGCTGCTTCACAGTATAATTGACAGTGTTCATAGATCTGGCCCAAAGCCAGAGCGCTGTAGGTGGCTGGGTTGATCCCCCGTGTCATGAGTAGAGTCCCTATACAGCTGTGCTTCGAGTTTGCATACTTGGGCATCACGGCTACGATGTACTCTGTGAGTAAATCTTCGACATCCTAGAGACTGTTCCTTCCCCGGGTTTGAGAATACCAAGGCACAACCGACAGATAGAATTCTGCGCCTCCCACTCGGGCCCGCCAATGAATGGAGTTGTGTAGGAGCTCGAAAATTTCTTGCTTTCGCAGTATGCCCCGCGACTTTACATGCTATCGGCGGTTGACACAATTGCCCTCATTCATGTTTCACTTTCTTGTGAAGCAAAGCCATCAAGACGGCCAATAAGCACTTTCTCGGCTTCCGGAGAGCGACCAGCCTTGAAAAATCTCGAAATCCGCCTTGGGAGCAGAATTATAGCCCGATCCACAGCCGTATAGGGCGTCATATGCGGATAATGGGCCTCCAACTCCCACGCTGCCTCGGTCATTGGCTCCTCCAACGCGTAATAGGCACCTCGTTCACCATTCGAGATTTTACTGTTCATATATATATATATAGAGGTATAAGAAGATACAACGGTATTGAGGCTATAGCAAGCCTTCAATGGCAGCCAAGAGCATAGAATGACTGTGACGGAAATTTGTGTAACAAGCACAACCTTGACCGACTTTTCATACAGAAGGAATCATAAAATGGGAAAGTTTCCAAAGATAGTATAGCTGAGAGATCGGATGCTTTTCAAGGGTAGCCCCTGGCGCACTTTCAACTCTTCTTCCCACACAGACGGGTCCTGAGGAAAAGCTGGAATCTGTCCGGAAGTAACAAACACGGCAGTGGCTTCTTCGTCAGAGCTCGCAGACAACGAAAGTCGACAACAAGAAACCCAATATAGTATATGTGCCGGTAATGATGAAATCGATAACAAGATTTCCCACGATGAACCAAGAGTTGTAGAGTCCAGCCCATAGCGGACCCCAAGTTTCATAAACCATCGCGGTCAGCATCGTCGGCGTATCATGTGCTTCATCGTATGATTGGCTGTCTCCCGTATCATTGACGGAATGTGCAATTCCAGCAAAGCGTGGAACAGTGGCTGACAACAGCTGTTTTTCTGCGGATGTTGATATCCATTGTCGACAGGTAATATCTGCGGACGCCAACAGAACGGTCTCGACATCTATGCTCTTCATGTCGACTAAGGCTTCTTTGATATGGGTTATGGACTCAGTCCGCCGCACTTGCGGGTCCTGAGATTTCTCCTTCCGTCTGCGATCTTTCCCTTCTTCACCCAACCGGACCTGATGCAGTGCAAGCGCACTCGACAAAGCCACCATTTCGTCTCGAAGTCGCTCTCTCTTTGCATCCCGTAATAGCCGGACTTGAATCCATTCGTGCACTAGCGGATGGATTGCCAAGAGATCATCTTGCCACCCATGCTGCTCGTGGCAGTGCTTCGACTCCAACAGGTCATCTGAAGGTAGAGACTTGGAATCCACCCCTAGGTAGTTCAGAGATCGATTCAAATCTTTGGCAATAGTCTCGACTGTGTCAGCGTTGACCCAAACAATAGAACTTGAAATCCGGTCTATCCACACGTGCGTACATTCTTTTGCTGTAGATTTTTTTCTGAATATCATCAGCGCCGTTAGTGTTGACAATGTCGCATACTCACCCTTCGCCTCCAAGTCCTTGCAGTCCCACGATTGACCCATTAGGTGAGCTAAGAGCAGACAAGACATCTCCGATGACCTTCGGGCGGTCTCGGAAAGTATGGCTTCGATTGAATGGTATCTGCCGATACTCAGGGACGGGTATGTTGAGCTGTGTCGCTAGAATTCTTAGATGTAGAGTCGCTCCTTCGATCACTGTTACTCACTGTCGTTCGAAGCCACTGCCGCGTCTCGCACAAATCGCCATATGACATCTGAAACCTTCTTGAATTCCGGATCTTGTGCTGATGTAAATTTGGTCATGGTTCTGTGATTACCGTGTATTCCTTCCTTGCCCTCCCTCGCATCTCCTATGATCGCCGAAGATCTTTCGACTACCTTCCTAGCTCCGACCAAATTCGTCATACCTAGCTCTTCCCAAAAAGAATGAACTTTGATTTCCTTCTGTGCGAGCATTCTGCTAAAAGCAGCTGATATGCGATCGAGAGTTTGAGATTCTGCTTGCAGATCTCGAAGCAAAGCTGAATTTGCGTCGTGCAGGAATGCCTTCAGCAAAGTAGTGGCGGCTTCGCCGAGGTCAGCTTTACCGGTGCCTCGATGAGGTGTTCCCAGAAATATTACGCCGTAGGACGCTTTGAAAATCGGTTGGAGATGAACGAGTAAAGTATTCCTGGAGCATTCGAGCGCCTATAATGAAGCATCAATCAACGAAGTGTTCAGCCTTCCAAGCCGGCAAGAAGCCTTAGCATTCACAAGGAAACGTGACGATGGAAGGTCGATGGCCTAACCAACCAGCGAACGCCCATAGCTGTTGTTTGCCTCACTTGATTCGAGTACCCGACAGAAGGCGTGATTGCGATGCCCTGAACCCCTGAAAAGCATCACACTATAGCTACACACGTACAATCTGAAGATAATTGACGTGCAGCTTCCCAACGTAATCTTGGATGCGAGGGATAGGTGACTCTTACATCCTTTACAATAATGCCGCCCAAATTATGACAAACGAATACGATGGGTCGATTGATCTAACTGTGTCAGCGACGCTTCCTTGTATGAATAGCCCGCTTGAGTTGTGCTAGGCCTCGCAACAACTGGTGCAATCATACAATGGCGTATAGGAAAACAAAAAATACCAATATCAGAATGGGCTGAAAGACCAGCGGAAGCATATCGCCAAAGCGGCAAACAGTCAAAGCATTGCAAGTACAGAATACATAAGCTCAAACGAGAAGCCCGAGCAATTTAATGTAGAGCACTGACCTCATTGGTGTCTCTGCGATGTCGCTCGAGTTCAGCGAGCAGATTCTGGGTATGCTGGAACGTCGTATTACTGCTAGCAGGTTTGAAGAAATTGGTCACATCCGCATCATAGCCCCATGTCATGATTCGGCAGTTGCTTATGATACTTGGTAGAAGAGTCTGCGGCCAGCATAGACCTTTTGTTATCTTCTTTTCAGAGGTCGATTCTTCGCATACTCTGCCTTTAGAGCGACGGAAAAAACTGAATCTCTTTCTCGGCTTCTCTTCAATCTTGCTTCCGACGGATCCTGAGCTAGCAGTCCAGGTAGTCCGTCGCCCTCCAGTCAATCCATGAACAAAGACAACACTAGGCGAACATTAGTTTAACACCTAGCAAGGAATGTACAATGCTGTATATAAACGCATAAAGATGACTCCATGGAGAGGTCCTTTGGCCAATCAAAGAATACTTCCAAAACGTGAAAGAGCCTAAATCAGTTACAGACGACTCACTCTGCGATAATATCGCCAACACCAGGTGCTAGAACCTCAATGCCGTACTGCGACTTGGCCATATGACGTGGCTTTCAGGCGGTATCACGTGATATACTTTGTGAGCTTTCGCGAAAGTGGCTCGAAGGAGGTTAAGGAAGGTGAAAGCTATATAAGTGCAAGGCTACCGATCGCCCAGCGCTAGCTCAGCCAATCACCGTTGAAATCACAAGCTTTCTATCCAACAGTAATCACCCCTTTTCTGGTCCTTTCTCGGGTCCTCAAAAGGTTTCAAATAACGCGTGTCCTGATTCTCTGCCGCTTTGGCCGTGGGCCATCACTGATCAACCACTGCAGCGCCATCCCGTCAATGCGCACTTCCAGAGCCCAAAGCGCTTGATTCTTAATTTGCTGAAGCCTAAAATTAGCAGCTCGCGGGCGCATGAGGTGAAAACGCAGATTGTATTCTTTGAAGTTTTCCATGTGTGTAAATTGCAGTAAGTGACTGTTGGGGGCCGATGTTGCAAATGCTGTGGCGGTGTAATGCTCTAAATAAACCATGCCAAGCATTATAAGGCTTAGGGTGCTATTCTTACTTCAAGTGTACAATTTCCGGTAAGCCGCGCTTACCTGTGATCGTTAGTACTCACATAGGGATGTAAAATCAATTCAACAGATGACAACCGACTCTTCTCTACTTGGAGATCAGAAGGCTACTATTGCTAGCTGTAGGAGCTGATATTTTGCAATTTGGCTGATCGAAAAGCAAGAGTCCGTCGTGCGACCATCGTGTCGTTGATTGGTTGATTCAAATAGTGATAAGAGATATCGAGATCTAGATACTGTCTTTCGCCTTATCCAGCGCATGGTCTGGATTCTCACAATTCTCCCCATCCCAGATCGGTGGAATTCAGGCTTCCTCAACTCCCGCCCATGCGCCCCGAGCAGATCCTTTATAGCATACGCGTTAGCATTGAGTAAGAACTTGTAGTCTCTGAAGCTACATACTAAGATCAGGGTCCATGAATTGGATCTATGAGCCCGTCGACGTGTTTCAGTCATTGCTGGAAGGCTCCCTCCCTTTTCAGTTCTCATTTGTCTCTTGGCATTGAGCAGCTTTCCTGTTATACGCAAACCGCTCAATCGCAGTTGTGAGTATCGAATCAATTTCCCTGGCTCCTCTAGTACCTCTGTGCGCCATGGCTACATCCCGCGCATCTGTACGAATTTTTGAGTCGTATATTCAAGACATAGGAAGTTCAATGTATACCAAAAAGCTCGATAATGATACGTCAGGCCACTGGCAATAAAAGGCAGGATCTATCTTTGCGAGAGCAACATTTGGTCCCTGGGCTGGTGCGTAAAGGTTGGGCAGTAGCAACCAACCTAATACGTATTGAAAGACAAAAAACCCCATTCAAGCGCATATAAGACTTCGCGTCCTGCCTGCAGCGCTGTCAACCCCGCTCCATTACTGACTATTGTGGCCACCTTGTTCACAGAATACCAAGGGAGAAAGAGATCGTCTCAGGGAGACCACAGGCTTTAGATTCATTGTCTAGCAAGTAGGCGTAATTGGCTTATAGCGTCCTGCCACGCTCCAAATCTCGGTACTGCTTGAACAGGAAGGCTTGCTTAATGCCGAGGACGTTTCCAATGTGCATAAGTCGATCTGCGATCCAGGCCTCTTGGGTAAAAGGGAGACATCGGACTGATCCAACCACATGCAGTGACCACACCAAGTAGTAGCCGCCAAGCGCTCTTCGTCGTGACTCAGCGCTGAGTGTGCCGTCACTATCAACCTCTCCGAGGAGAAATGGGACAGTCGCACATATATTATCAACTGTGTCCTGCAAGCTTTGGCAGATCGCGGACTGCGAGGGTAGCACCGAATCTTGAGACCCTTGCAAAGTCAAGCCATTCCGGTACTCAAGAGTGCTATGGAGAAGATATATCCGCGCGCACCAGAAAACGTTCCAACCAGTAGCTACTCGAATGTTCTTGAAGATGAACATGTTCTTAGGATAGAGGTGAGAAGTGCTCGTATCGGTACTGATAGACGGAGAGGAGGGGAAGATAGACCAGTAATGTAGCATTTCCGGTGAGTCGTCGATCCAGCGATGCACTTCCTGTTCAAGGTCGAGCGCTCGGATGTTCCATCCACTGCAATCTGATCGCTCATTCGAAACACAAGGGATGGCACTGTAAAGCTCTGTGACCTTAGCCAGGATCCGGGCGAGCTTCATAGCATGTGGCCCGGGGTGGAATTTATCGAAATTCGCATTGAAAATATTTTTGGGCCCACGGCGTTGGTTGAGGTCTTGCAAGCGCTGACGAGAATAGATTAGATGATATAAGTTGCGACCGCGAGAGGTGCCGAACTCCTCGGCACCTCGAAGGCGTAGCAGCTCTATCTGTCCAGGGCCGTGGGTTTCAAATAGAGTGGCCTTATCACCGCTAATATTCTCGTATCTCCCGACCAGGAACAGCGACGTCAGGAGACAATCGCTTTTGGCCTCAGCTTCGCTGCTTAACGCCTCTTTTATCATGAACAACGCCCGGCCATACGATCTCCGTGCACGGAAAACCAGATGTTCTATACTAGTACGATTTGCAAAGCTAGCCATAGAGACAGCTGCTAGAGCCTCGGCGAAGTATGGCTTATTGGACTGCTCCTGGTAGAGCGCTGGGAGGAAGTCAAGATAGCCGCCACGACCGTTCCTCGAGCTCTCAACGTAGTCATGAAAGAATGCATGCTTGGCTTGTTGGTCCTAATCCGACGGTAGGCGATAGTTGGAGAGATGCTCATACAGTTTCGGAGGACCGCGCCGACCGACCACAGATGGTCGGCTGTGTCTCGGTTGCGGATCGGAGTTCGAGGCTTCAATAGATGACGCCACTTCGAGCTTCTTGAATTTTGATGCTCGTCGACGACTCCGGTTCTCTGCCGACTCATTCATTGATCCGAATATCACATCTCCCGCGACTCTGTAGCCTGGGCTATGTCTGCCGCCTCTTTGGCATCGCTGGCAGTAGGGTCTCTGCTCATCGCACTGTAAAGCTATGTTAGGAATAGCGCAAAATGAAAATAGGAGAATTCGTCTGTTGCTACCTTGACCTTCATCTTCCTGCAGGAGTGGCAGCCCGTGCTTCGAATCGAAGACGCCATTTGAATTGGTCAGTCAGTAAGACGAGGCCCCATGAATCCCTGACATGAACGATCAAAGATCTAGCAATATATGATGTAGCCACACCGAATCGAATGTTCTAAGAGTGACAAAGCGGCAGATTGTTTTGGTCTTAGCCAGCACGTCCATGTCTCGGCAGGGGCAGACTCGTGAGACTCGAAGAAGTAAAGGAGGCATAGCGATCCAGGAACACGCCCTGACCCCTTCAGCTCCTGAAAGCGTTGCTAGCATAGCCTGCAGCTCCGCGTTCGGCAAACACATTGTCAGGCGCTATACAATTTTCCCGAGTCATCACCGCACATCTCTTGGCACACAGGCTCGCAAGGCAAATTAATTCAGCTCGGACCGCGGCACGACTTGCACGTGATCGCAGTGAATTGCCCCAAGTCGGCCTAGCTCGCTGAGCTTATCTTGACCGCTGAAACTCAGCCTCAGCCCTAACGCCCCCTTCGTACTTTACCAATCATTGATGCGATAGAACTTTCTTGCGGCGTCACAGCGAGCGATGGACTTTGCTCATTTTGCTAACCTAAGGTGGTAACCTGCGCGGTAACCATGCAAGGTGAGTCCAATCAAGAGCTGAATTGCAGATGAGGATCCAAGGCTTTGTCTCTCAACCCTAGCCTTCAGTCTAGTCACGGTAATCAGCTGGTCCAGCCGTTCTGTGCGATATCAACCATCGCGGTGTAGATTATTTGTATCACTTCGCCTGAGCATGGCGCCAGTAGAAGATCTGAGCACAAGTAAGGGAAATTGCTGATGTCCGAATTCTAGCCTCGAGTAGCTGCGCGTTGGCAAACGAGATTAATTTACTACCAGCTCCCAAGAGGACCGAAAGGGCACACCATACTACCAGAAGCTTGGCTAGGGCGACTTGGACTCTCCCAGGCATGGCCACGGTGCACTTTTAGGGTTCCATCGAATCACCTTTTTATTCGGGGCCGCCTTACTAGTCCGCTTTGACGAGGCAAATGCTTTGATCACTCGCCTCTTCAGCGATGGGTCTTCATTGACTCATTCCACCGCTATCCCGTCATTCCGGGCTTTCATAATCGCCAAGCATCGAGTGCACCATTCCGTGCCGGCGCGCCAAATACCAGTGGTTGATACTACAGATGACAATGCTTTAGGAGTCTAAGTCTTACCCCGTCAATCTACATAAATCGTACTCGGGTCTCTACTCAGGCCCCCAAGTCGGGTCCATTTCCAGGCTCGATAGAGTACTCCACTCTTTCACACTTGAATCCTTTCTTCACCAATATTATCTTTCAGGACTTACACAGAGCTCGCCGTGAGGCATGTCAAAGAAGAAACACTCCACAAGACGTGCCTTCTGACCGGGTTAGAATCTGTACTGAAATGGTGCACAGACTGCTGTGGAAATCGTATTGCTACCATCCATGACAAGCTTAGTTTCTGTGGGTGGCATTACATGTTTGGGACCCGAGTAATTCGACCTTATGAGGCGGAATGGTGTGGTGAAAGGTATCGCTTGGGGCCCCAATCGAGCTTGTCGTATGGGTGGGAAAACAGTATTTTGGAGCGAATTTGGCAAGGTTGGTGAATGTGAGAGAAAGGTTTCACGCTGTGATAAGATATTGTCTGTACAGGTGAGAGAGCGCAGGCTACTGTAGCTTGGTATCTGGAGGCTCCTTGTTGATCACACGATGCACACTGCTCTTATACTCATCACCCGTCCACTTCGACAGCATATCCCCTACATTCACAACATATGCGTCCGGATTCGGAGCAATCGGCACGAAGGTGTCCGTATTCGTATCAAGGACCTCTAACCCTGCGTGCTCGTCTTGCAAAAGTAGTGTGATAGCCCCGAAATCAGTATGTGCGCTGGCGCCGAGCTGCCTCTTTTCGCCGGGTGGTGGCGCGGGAGGGTAGTGGAGCAGCCGTAAGGGTGCAGCAGGGTCGTTGGCGGTGAAGGTATCGAAGACGTTGTTGCCGTAGGGGAGAGTGCGGGCGATGAGATCGAGCACGGTGAGGGAGAGCTTGTAGATTGCGGTGTAGTACTGTTCAGCTGGGTGCTGGAACTGTGAGGGGTTTAAGAGGGAGGTAGGTGGCCAGACGTTGGGACCCATGAAGAAGCGGCGGGCCTGTACGAGTGGGGAGGTCGGGGGAAGGGAAGTGCCGATATAGAAGCCCTGGTGAAAGATAGGGGGTTTGAACTTTCTGGAGTGGAATCAGTATCTCTGGTTCTGGATTTGGTACCTCTTTGAGGTCAGGCAACACATCGGCCTCGTATGACTGTGACGCTAGGACATCGTAGCCCCTGTGGCCAATGGTCGTTTTGGCATCGAGTTTCTTCTTCTCGTCGAAAGGCAATTTGAAGAATGCTGCGGCGGCTTTGAAGACATCCTTTTGAAGTTTACGCCAAATGCCGTGGCCTGTGATCTGGAAGAAGCCTGTGGAAATGCATGCAGCACGCACGCTTGCTATGATTTTGTCCGCCTCCGTTGAGCTAGGGTCTGCGAGAAAGGGCGCGATATCGACGGTGGGGACATAGAATGGTGCGGATTCTTGGGGTGGCGTAATTGCAGAAGGCATAGTTGCGGTTCTCGTCGACGAAGCCCGCAAGCTGACTTTGTTCAATATATTCAACGAACGCGTGCGCGGTCGAAAGTAGGAACAAGGAAGTTCAGCAGTTCTCGGAATCGTCCGCTCCTTTGGCTTGTCCGACTCTCGGGCCCAGCATACATGTGCCATGCGGACCCGAGTAGCCTATCGTAGCCCCACCATCTATACCTTGAGCTCCTTACCTACCAAAAAGGACGAAGCATGCTGATCAAGCAGTTCTGGACACCGGTGTACAGGTAAGGCAGGACGGTTCAGGTTATAGGACGGACATTGGCCATTGGTGACTTTGTAGTAAATTGGGTGTGTGACAAGACTTTGCGGCACCGGATCTAAGAAACAACCGTACCACGCGAAAGCTGACCCAAGATACTTAGAGACACGAGAGCGAGGCAGAGAGAAGATCAAGGAGATAAGATGGCAGTACCTTCATAGGACGCGATACTACCATACGGACTGTGAAAGGATGTTCGAACAGGGGGTTCTCTCGCGATGGGCTGTGATAAGGAGGGAAATGCCTCCCGTGTTACAGACGACGGTATCGCCCATTGCATAGAATGATTTATGCATCTGCTATCCCGTATCACTCCCGTATCGACAGATTTCTTGGGCTTTTGTAACGTAACTGAAGTTGATAGACCATTCCAGCTCGGACCCTCCTCGGACCCCTACAGCAATGCCAAGACTTTGGTCAACCCTAGAACGCGCTCGCGTTACCCAAGATGTAGAATGCGACGGACCACACTTAAGGTATTATGCCTCCAAGGCTCCCACGAGCACGTGGAGTTTCATTCGCTGGAAACTCCACTACCTCCATATACTCCTCCTGCCGCTGTCGATCCGTCTTCTTGAGTTCTCGGCCACTGCAAGCACAATGGCCTCTCCAATATCGACGAGCACCTCGCCCTAGAAAGGCCTCGACCGTGGCCCAGGTCACTGTCGTCAATGCAGTCAAGCATATCCCAGCAGCTGCGCTGGAGCTATACGAGGCGCTTGAGAATTTGAGAAGAGAAGGTGAGGTGTACACCAGCCTCAGCCAACTTCAACTGGCTTTGAGGGGCCTGGAATCGGAAAATGCGGTTACACGAATAGCTTGTGGGTCTCTGCGCGAAAGCCAACTCGGATGAGTATTCTGACACAGGAACAGTGCTCAGCCTAGATGGCATTCGAGGGGCGCGACGTCTGGCAAGGGTATTTCTAGCAGACCCGCTGGCTTCTGAATCTCCATGGGAGCTGCGGCTCCTTGAGCAGGAAGGCAACGATGAGCGACCATTGCTACTACGGTGCGCAAATCTAGGCTACAGAAATCGCATACCTAACCTGTGTATGAAGATACGGCGAGAAGGTAGACTATGATCAAAGGCATCCTCTACTGCGGACCCTGACAATACCGGCCACCACGCTGCACACGCATAACCTCGAGATCTTGATACAAGCTATTCCTCCCGACTGTGAGACCGACATCAGCCCTCTTCACACGTATCTGATACCTTGCTTAGAAATAGTTGGCTCTTCCGCGGCGAGGTATTCTGTGGTCCGATATCCAGTGCACAAGACCTTGGTCTCCAGTGAAGGTTTGCAAGGACTACCCACATACGCAGCCATCGTCTCTGCAAAAGGTGCAGAGAAAGAGATGATAAGGGGGGCAATCAACACGCCGTGGAGCGGGCTCCGGCCTGTTGACGAATCCAATGCCATTGTTGCGGTGAATATTGAGCGCGCTGAAGCTGCTATCCGAACATTGCGCAAATCTCTCGGCAATTCCGTAGAATACGAGCATGCGTGGTTCGATAGTGGTCTTCCGACGCTCTCGAATTGGCTGCTCGAGGGCAGTCAACCGACTTCGGATATTGTCAAACCCACTGTTCATCGCCTGATCGCCTCGCTTTTATCCGCAACCGAAACCCGTATCATCGCCGAGGAGACCGAACGCCTCCAGAAAATCACCTCCACGACCATACCTCTTGCGACCCGTACGAGTCTGTCCGATCTTCTGTCAATCTGGTCCGAAAACGCACACACCGAGCTACGTGATCAGCTTGAGCTTGCCTTCGACAGCCCTAGTTGGCGTAAACTTGCCTGGTGGAAGCTTCTCTGGCGAGTCGACGATGTGGCCATGATCACGGCAGGCATATTACATCGATCCTGGCTCACAAGCGCCGAGAAAGAGCTGATATGGATAGCAGGACGAGTTGAACAGGCTGGCGTCTACGTACCACAGCCGTTGATAAACCTATCTCCGGAACTTGCAGTACAAGATGCTGATGGTGAGCCTATGCAAGTACGCCAGGCCGCAATTCTCAGCGCCTCGGTGCCAGAAGCAACCACCGACACCATCTTCCCTCGTTCCGCTCTCTCCGAGCTTAAAATCCCATTGTCGACAACTCCGAAACCGTATCCGCAAGCTCTGACGGTAGCGCGCCATGCCCTCGCTTCAACCACAGCACCCTCCCTGCAAGCAATATCTCAGCGCTTGCTCCTCTACTCACTCTCTACTACTTTCCTCACTTCTACTCTTTCGATGCTGATGTACATCTCGATCTCCACGACTTCCGCTTACGAAGCTGGCACCATTGCTGCTCTAGGCATTGTATATTCGTTGCGAAGACTCCAGAAGCGGTGGGAAGATGTCAGAGTATCGTGGAAGGAAGGCATTAGGGAGCATGGCAGGACGGCGCTTAGAGCGATTGAGCGTAGATGGAGCGATTTGATCCGAGAGGGCGGAGAGCATGATACTGATGATGCGAGCCTAGGGGAAAGACGAAAGGCCAGAGAAGCCGTGGCCAGGGTCAGATCAGCACTGAGTGCGATGACTATAAACGGTTGATGGACACGAAGGTACCATCCCACTGTCTACCATTCTCTAATTCTAAGGTGTATCTCTGAAATTTGAACAACCTCTAAGCGGCGATGCTAGGGTTCATAGAAGGTATTCTCGGAACCTTTGGCGATAGTCGAGCATCTGAAGACTCATTCTCGCCGGCCGTGGACTTTCAGCCTTCGTTCGCCCCCACCCTAGGAGTAAGGAGGTGTCACAGGTTGCATTTGCCACTGCAACCTGCGAAATTCTGAAAAGGCTTACATATAGCGGAAAGACGGCAACAGTGCTCTTTGCACGATAGGATTACCATCGCATCGAGGATATGTGTCATGACGATCGTAGGGAATTCGACGGCTTTGAGAGCTAACAGTATCTTAATGGAACGATTAGCATGCCATGGCGCGGTTAGCAGATGAGCTTTGTGCCTCAACACAATGGCGAGGATGGTGCTTTGAAATCAGTCGAGCCCTAATGACGACCAAGATGAACTCTATCCCAAGTCCGCCAAGAATCGCAGAGATAATCCCCTTTAGGCTAGTATTTGGATAGCCCCTTTCGATCAGCAAAGCAGCTCAGTAACACAGATCTCCGTTGGCTCAGCCTCCTTGCCCTCCATCCTTAATCTCAATCCTTAAGTGTATATTTACCTCATTCGATTTCCGTTGAATGCCTCTACAATCCAACACTCCAATATCTAGTACCTACAACACTCAGCCACGCATCATAGACTTGTACGTATCATTTGCCTTCACGCAGGCGCCGTTCAATATGCGGACTCCCTCTTTAATCGCCGGCGTTCTCCTACTCTCTTTACTCACTTTCGGTCAATCCTGTTACCATGGAGAAGCCAGCCACGATGCTCCTCCATTCGATCCTGCAGATACCATCGCTGCTAATCACGCGGCGCGGAATACTATGGCAGTGGTTCATCGGAAATAGCTCTCGACAATATCCGCGTCTTTGACGGCAAATGCTTTCTACAGCCACAGACAGTCGTTATTGACGGCGCCTTCATTAGGAAAGACGCCTCTGGTGCCGAGCACATTGACGGCAAGGGCCAGTTTCTCCTCCCAGGCTTAATTGATACCCATTGCCATCCGGCAAGTGTCGGTAGCCTGCGCCAGCTCGCCTCCTTTGGCGTCACCACCGCCTTTGTTCAAGCCACCGCCCAGACGCAAGCACGCGCCTCCTTGCTGAACCACACCGGCTTGACAGACCTTCGCTTCACAACCTATCCTGCCGCGGCTCCCAACAGCCCACATGCGCTGCTGTCTGGCTTCCCTACCATAGGTCTGATTTCCTCTCCTGAGCAAGTTTCTGAATACATGGAGACGGTCGTCGCAAGCGGCACAGACTGGGTAAAGCTCCTCGCCGAGGACCCCGGACGCCCAACCCTCAGTCAAGCATCCCTGAACGCTCTCGTCATAGCGGCGTATGGGTACGGCAAATTTACCGTCTGCCACTCTACAGCGTACGAGTCTGCAAACATGGCACTCGACGCTGGCGTCGATCAGATCCATCACGCGCCGCTCGACAAACCTCACGATACCATGACGATCCAGAAGTTCTTGGCCAACGGTATCCCATCCTGTCCCACACTGGCCATGATGCAAGCCGTCGTCGACCAGAATCCGACCAAGCACTACTCCTATGTCGTGGCATCCGCGTCGGTCAAAGCGCTATACGAGGCCGGTGTCCCGATCTTAGGCGGCACAGACAATTTCTCCGGCCCCGCGGTGCCCGGCCGTGTGCCCTTTGGCGAAGGCTTGCATCTGGAACTCGAGCTTCTGGTGCAGGCGGGTCTGAGTGAGGTGGATGCCTTGAGAAGCGTCACTAGTTAACCGGCAGGCTACTATGGTTTGAGAAATCGGGGCTCCATTGCGCAGGGGATGAGAGCAGATCTCCTTCTTTTGGGCAGTGATCCGCTGAAGAACATTAGCGCAACAAGGGATATCAAGAGAATCTTCGTGGCGGGGATGGAGAATGCGGCGAATATGACGGCGCCGCCTCTGACAGTGGGGGGCCTCAAGGGACTGAATTCGCCTCGTTAGAGAACTACAAGGTGACTCTAACAGTCCTCGCTAAGGAAAGAGAAGCGAACCTCTACCAAGGATCATGATTTCGCAAGGCGACGACTAGCATATCCTGGGCCAGGCAGAACGACCGCATCTGAGTCTTATGGGAGATCATAGATGTCTCATCGGCCGGAATTTGGGCAAGGGCAAGACTAGGGCGAACAGTAAGAAGGCGAACGAACATCTACTTTGATAGAAGCCTGTCAAAAGAGGTTGCCGGATTCAAATATCAAGCTTGCCGCTCAAAGAATATGCTTTTTGAGTATATAATCTACCTGTTCCTCATCATGGAGAAATATATCCCTCCTAATAAAATTCAAATCGTACACTAGCATCTGTACTCTCTAACCTTTGCTTTCCAAAGACCAGGTCATCCACTCGTTGTCATACACATCACACATCTACCCTAGACTCACAAGAACATCTAGCGACTCATACCAAACATACCCCAACGCATCAACTGACTGGCCATGGTCAAGGTCTAGCACAGCGGCCCAGCAGAGTCATGTTGTCAGCCATCATTTATTCCACCGCTCTAATCTTCCTTGCCACGGATTTTCGGCTCTTGAAACCAAGAGATGGTCTCCAATTGTTGAGCTCTGATTACGCCGTTTGACTGAAGATTGAGGGAGAGACCCCCCGATCCGCCTAGGGAAGACATGCCGTATCACCTCCTCTACGGAACGCAAGCCGCCAAAGATCGTCTACTGGCTCATCGCGTACAAGCGACCTGCATGGCACCCGTCCTTTTCCCAAACCAGAAGCAGCACACCACGCTCTCGAAGTCTACCACGGACACAGCCCCCATCGCACCATCACCGCCAAAGCAGCTTCACGCATCTCAAGATGCCCTCCTCACCGCCGCTCTACGCCCACACCCACCAGCACCACAGCAAACCCTCAAAGACACGCTTCCCACGCCTCGCTCCCTCCTCCCTAGCCCGCTCAAGGAACGCATTCCCTCCGTCTCTTCTCCACTACCACACATGCCCTTACGCGCCCTATCCCCCACCACCAGCCCCCTCTTCATGATCTCCATCATCATCATCATCTTCATCCTCCTCGTCATCCTCGAATTCCGCTTCCTCGAAGCCCACGCCTCCCTCTTCGACCGCTTCGACAACTGGTTCCGCCGTTTCCACAAGGGCACCTCGAGATTCCGCCTCAATCATCAGCAGCCCGCTGGAGGAGGTCTCCCAGCCTCCGAGCTCTACGACGATAGGACCAGGCATGCAAAACCCAAGCGCCGGAGCGGCCAGCTCGGGGCACCAGGATGGATGGTCAAGAATGCCGTGGTATCGGCCGGTAAGTGGGTCAAGTGGGCTGTGAGGAGTAGCATGCAGAGAAGCGAAGGAAGCAGGGGGTTAGTGATCCGGAGTTTCGACGGGCAGCCCGTGGCGCCCGTGGCCAGGAAGCCTTGGGGTTTTGAGAGCATGGAGGGGCCGAGCATGGGTTATACGTCTCTGCCGCCGATGCCGGTTGCTCCGCTCGCGGAACGGATTACGTATGGTGTGCCGCCGGCGATCAAGCCCGCGCGAGCGAGGAGAACTACGTTTGTCTCGAGGACGCTGGAGCCGGAAGCGGCGGTTGAGGGCGATGCGAGCGAAGTGACCAGTGTGCTAAGGCAGCAGGCCATCGCGGATGATGAGGTCAGCACGGCTTCCCTTGGGACGGTGGATCCGCTGATGATGAGAATGCCGAGGGGGGATGATGGGTGGGAAGAGAGGGATCTGGAGGCTTTGGAGGGGAGGTCAGTGAGGGTGAATTTTGGGGGTAGGAGAGGGGTGGAGGATGGGTTGGCTGTGAGGAGGGCGTGGAATGGGGATGGTGGGGCTGGTGGCGGTGAGATTGTTTGATGGGGAGATGGGGAGATGGGGGCTGGTGGGCGTGATGGATGATGATTGGGGTTTGCTGACTTATGTGTTTGTTGCTGGGAGCGTGGGTTCTGAGACACTTCGCTGGCTGTGAGAATGACTTCAGAGCTATGGTTTGGGGGGTCTCTCGATGAGGCCCTCCTAGATGGCTGCAGCGTGCAGAAGCAGTTTCTCCCTTTGTCGATCTCCGCAATCTTCCTTGGGCCTCTTCGCAGGCATTGAAAGAGATGGCGTTGATCTGAAGTAGCCATTCGTTCGTTAAACTGGTATCGTCCATGGACCTTCGCTTCTGCTGAGCGTAAACCTGCAGAAGATGAACGATAATAGATAAGAAGCAAGAAAAGAATACTATGCTAGCAAGGCTCGATGGAGGCGATCAACGTGCAGTTTCCAGTTCTGTGAAAGTATTCAAGCGAAACATTTCTGAACATTGACGTAGCTGCTTCGTCATCCTTGCCCAGGACTCATCTCATTTGCCCTTGTGAGGCCTATAATGGCCACCTCCTATTCTTTCAGCTGGATCGATTCAGATCTTCGAGGTGCTCAGCTGTCAGAGGCGGCGCCGTCTTTCACCGCATGCTCCATCCCGGCCACCAAGATCGTCTTTGTATCCCTTGTTGCGCTCATGTTCTTCTACGGATCACTCCCCAAAAAGACGAGATCTGCTGTCATCCCCCTTGCGTTGCTTTGCCAGGACCGAGTGTTTAGATTTGGTAGATTCCTACAAATTCTAGTGTTGATGCTTGTGATACTTTGCCGACTTCCGTCACTCTAAGTCCGGGAAAAGACGGAAGATCTCTTAGATTCTCTGCGAGCCATATGGGTCCATGCAGATCTCGTGATTCTCTAGGACTTTGATTCACTGGACTGGTTCTTCTAAATTTTCTATGGCTCTACCTTTGTCACATAGCATCACCATGACACCGCTCGGAATTGTAGCCCTTTGTAGTGCAGTTGCCATGGTCTTCTAGTTTACGGGGCGGCTTTGGTCAGAGAAAGGTGAGAGAATACCACAAGAAGACAGATGCTTGCAGGCCGGGACTAATAAGAGATTTGTAGACTTACACAGACATCGCAAACAACCACAAAACCACAAGTTGATCCACGTAGCGCTCACTAAGGTGAAAGACGAACCACCAAGATATGATATGGCCGCAGACTTGACGAGCAATGAAATCGATGGTGTTGCCCTCTTTCAGGTCCTAGCTATGGTGCGAGCGGCAATGGAAAAGCTGAACAATAACATGTTGGACAATGACAGAGATGGACAAAAAAGGACGAGAGGTTTCGGAAGGTGACCTGAAGCTAATGGCGATAAATAAGATCTTGAGACATAGATGTGTTGAAGAGCCGAAGCGTTCGCAGGCATCTTGTATCAGTCTTGCACCCCTTGGGATCGGCCTGCAAGACCTCGATGAGGAAGGCGGCAACGGTACTTCTATCTAGAGCATTGCCTTCGCAATGATGGTTAATCGGACACTGTAGGTTTGTGGACTATAATCAACAGCAAAACAAAACAATACGCTAAACATCTCTTGTAGGCGACAAGGTTCTACCTCGAGTCTGCGGTTCAGGGGTATCATATCAGCTATGCAGTAAACAACGCGAAACACCTCATTCGATCAACATCAGACTACCCCACCCCAAAGGGTATTGAGACCTGAACTGGGTCACAAACAAAGCCAGCTCATACTTCACCGTTGTCCTGTTTTGCTTTCTTCCTTACGTGTCCAGGGTCAAGAACGTTAGCTCCGTCCGTTCCGGGCAACTTGTCATCTGTGCCGTTGGAGCTCTGGTCAGTGACCACTAGTTCGCCTTCACTATGCGGACGCTTCTTCTTCTTCTTGACTAAACCCATGTTCAGCGTCGTAGCAGCAGGTTGGGCGGCATCAGATATTGCTTGAGTGACCTCTTTCTGGCCGACAGCCAGCTGGCCCCATTTATCTCGTTTAGCCACGGCAGCGACTTCCTTGAGCCACTTCTCGGAGGACTTTTTGGCGATTTCTTCGTTCGCATAGTCTAGTTTTAGGAGAAGCTTGTTCATGCGTTGATATGACTTTTCCCTGATCACTATCTCGCCTCGACCAGCAATAGGCCAATAGTAGTATTTGGTCTTCTCGGGAATATCGCCAACCAGTAGTACCTTGGTGGGAGATGCATGGTTTGACATGATTTGCTTTTCAGGACTTTGTGTTGTAAAGGGGCTTTTTATGGAGAGTTGTGTTTCATCTGTAGCTGGACGAATCGGCGTCGATGGCGAAAGTGGTGCTTGAGTGTCTCGGAGTGGGCTTGAACGGAGCGGAGTCTCTGATCGCAATGATTGAGAATCTATTGCTTGCGATTGCACCGGCGTTGGCAACGTAGGCTGCACAGATGTCTTGCCTAGCGAGCTTCGACATGATGAAGAGTCGCTGAATGCTTCCAATGTTTCGTCCAATCCTAAAGGTATAAAAACACCCCAGAGAAATCCAACAAGTCTTCCTGCCGAGCACTCCTGTCTGAATGACATCAGATCCCAGAATTGCTCCAAGCTCCTAACGCTCCGCCATCGGCCATCATTCTCGGCCTTCGATAATTGTCCCTGCAGCTCGTTCTCTGGGTCTGGAAGCTCGTTGTCGAGATCGATAAGGAATCGAGATTTGGGGTCATCTGGAAAGCGAGGGATCAAGCATCGCTCTGGCAAGTTTGGGTCTCGTCCAAGGTCACGTAATGGGTCTGCTGCGCTCCATCGATATTGCAAAGAGCCAGGAGTTACCTGTACATGCTTTGGGAAGAAGGCCGCCGTTTCGTGATTATCACAGCCTGGAACCCTTAGAAAACCGTGCGCTGGCACCGAATTATTGTCGATTCGAAAGTTTGTGCCGTTGCTCGCTTCAGTCAAGGACGGTAATGGAGTGCTTGGTTCAAGCACAGTGTCCAGCACTTGGCACCACCATTTTATCAATCTCCTATCATCCAAAACATGCTTGCGATTATTTTCAACGCTGCCAGGAAAGAGATATTGATTCTGCGCCCTGGCGAAAAGTGAGAGTACTAAGCGCGTGTCTGGTCTCTGCCTCTGCTCAATCAGGTATCTAAGAAACGTCGAAGAAATAGTCTTCAATGGCGAAGGTGTACCCTCAGGCAGGTTGAGGAGGTAGAGATAGCCGGTTGAGTCGGCCTTGGAGACGAAGAGGGTGGTGAGGTACTTGGTGGTGTAGATTAGTATTTCCAAGCCGAAGACTTGGATTTGCGCACCATCTGATGGGACAGAAACGCTCAAGAATTGGGTTTCGCAAAAGGTCTTTTCGGGCTTCTTGCCTGGAGGAGCAGAATAGATCGCAGGGCACGGTGTTGGCGGGGTAGATACATGGTGAACAATGAAATGAATGTCTTTTGGCAAAGCCTGAGCAAGTCTCTCCGAAAGCAATAAGCTATGCTGTCCATGCATTGTAAGCTGTTGCAGCAGACCCATGGCCGCCGCGACGTGACATGGGTACTGTGTCGGCGAAACCTCGGCTATCATTTTCCCATACGATCCATGGTGGTTGTACCTTACTTCAGAGACTTGAGAAAGTAGCTATCATTGTCGAAGTGCCACTTATTCAGATGTCTCGAGGTTTGATTAAACCGTCGCTACGTTTAAGACTGCGATCAAGAGCGCCCAGTAGCTGCAAATGCGTCAACATCTCCGGCACTCCCCCACGGCTACGACACCCATCTCAAGGTATAGCTACGTCGAGTATATGTCGAGATGAGTATGCTGCGCCTCCAGAAGAGCGTCCGCGATGGCAGGGTGCGCCCGAGCGCATGTACGCACCTGTTCGAATCACCAAGAATTATGCAACCCCTTCGGACATATTTCAGGTCAACACGAGCTCTTCGGTTCTGAACGAGGCATATGTGAAGGTGCTTGGCAATGGCGGCGATGAGGTGCTCACAGAAGAGGTGAAATGGTTGGCTGTGACACACAAGAGCTTCGATCACGGCAGGAGAGGCTACAACGATCGATTAGCGCTGCTAGGTACGGAGTCCTACGCTGCCTCATTCAAGCAAATGCTAACATTGTGTGCTGCACAGGAAAGCGAATCGTCGAGTTACAGACCTCACTAGCGATCCTTACAGCTGAGGCATCTTCGAGTTTACCAACCGCCAAGAAGGACTCTTACGGACGAACGCCATATCAGCATCCAGCGTTGGAAGGTGTAGAGCAATTGACGGAGAAGTCAATGTCGACAGTGCTCGATATCAACAGAATGGCGTCCCTTGCGGATGGATATGGGTTGAATCGAGTGCTTCGTTGGAAACCAAAAAATGTACGTGTCAATGTGCTTCCTTCAATGAAACGTTTCTACATAGCGAACCCCACGCTGATATTTCCCCGATCAGGTACACAATCTCAAAGGATCGGGCCAGCCAATGGTTCTATGTCAAACGTTGTATGCAATTGTAGGAGCTGTGGCACTCCAAAGAGGAGGAGAGGTCGCGAACCACGTGGTACACGAACGTATATTAGAGCGATTAGGACTCCAGCAATGAGCCCTGATCCTGTACATTAGCTGCATGGGTAGGAGTCGAAGCATAGCGTTGCAGGCAATGATCTTTGACTGAAGCCTCGTGAAGGTCTATATACCACGTACACATCGTTGACTAAATGGCTCTCTGAACTAGCTCGTATGTATCGACCTCGTATGTAGCGACCTCGTAGACGAGAAATCTAATAATGTCCGGTCCCTCTGACACCGCCCAAGCAACCATAGAAAATACTCGGCCAGTTCTTAATGGAACCCTCTTAATTCTTCTCCGCGCCTCCAAATCGCTAGGATCAGCAATAGATGCCCTCACAGTCAGCAATGACAGAATGCCATGCCTGTCGTAGAGCTATCGATCAGCACTGTCTGTTGGGCGCCGGTGTGAAATAAGAAAAGAATAAAAATGGGAAGCGGAGCGGCCTTCTTGACCTGCGGGAAATCTGAAGCTAACCCTTTTGAGACGAGGGTTTTGATATTGGGAGTCTGACAGCTGCTTCATCGTAGTATTCAACAGCGCAATTACTCTAGTACTTCTGAGCACTGCGTTACGTCAAATCTCTTCGTTACTCACAATGTCAGACAAGGCCACTCCGTTAGACATTACTTGAACCACCCCAATCCCCATCTCCCCACAACGCCTACACAACCCTTGACCATGGCCTCCGCCATATTCTTCCTCGACCTCAAGGGCAAAGCAAGCCACTCCATCCCCCTCAACCCTCGCGCATGCAAATCCACTAACAACCTCATCAAGACCCTCCTCGCCCGCAACTACCGCGGCGACATCCCCATGTCCGCCGTCGAGAAATTCCCCGTCCTCCTCTCCGAAGCCGAAGAAGAAAGCTCCGCCGTACCGCCCTGTTTCTCTGACGAAGGCATCAACGTACTCCTTTCCCCCTTCTTTCCTCCCCACACACTCTCTCTGCCACATCAAATCTGACAATGGCCTTACAGTACCTCTACATTCGACACAACAACCTCTACCTGCTCGCCCTCACGAAACGCAACACCAACGCCACCGAGATCCTCCTCTTCCTGCACAAGATCGTCGAGGTTTTCACCGAGTACTTCAAAGAGCTGGAGGAGGAGAGCATACGCGACAATTTTGTTATAATCTACGAGCTTCTGGATGAGATGATGGATTTCGGGTATCCGCAGACGACGGAGAGTAAGATATTGCAGGAGTAAGTCCTCCTTCATCGTATTCGCTGCTACTTTCTACGAGAGGTGGTTTGTGGGGAGCTAATGGCTTGGTTTGGACACCAGGTACATAACGCAAGAATCGCACAAGCTCGAGATTCAAGCCCGGCCCCCTATAGCCGTCACCAACGCTGTCTCTTGGCGCAGCGAAGGCATCCGTTACCGCAAGAACGAAGTGTTCCTCGATGTCATCGAGTCCCTTAATCTCCTCGTATCCTCAACCGGCAACGTTCTTCGCTCCGAGATTCTCGGCGCTGTGAAGCTGAAATGCTATCTGAGCGGGATGCCCGAGCTGCGGCTAGGGTTAAACGACAAGGTCATGTTCGAAACGACGGGAAGAGCGACGAGAGGGAAGGCGGTGGAGATGGAGGATGTCAAGTTCCACCAGTGTGTGCGGTTATCGAGGTTCGAAAATGATAGGACCATTAGCTTCATACCGCCGGACGGGGAGTTCGAACTCATGAGCTACCGGCTGAATACGCAGGTGAAGCCGTTGATATGGGTGGAGAGTGACGTAAGGTCGCATTCGGGGTCGAGGATAGAATTCACGTTGAAGGTTCGCACCTGACAGTCCTTACTCAGCTGACTCGCAAAGAGGAAGGAATGCTAAAGATCCCAGGCACGGGCGCAATTCAAACGGCGCTCCACCGCCAACAACGTCGAGATCTCCGTCCCCGTACCTGAAGACGCAGACACCCCACGCTTCCGCACCAACATTGGATCCGTGCACTACGCGCCCGAGCAGTCAGCCATCATCTGGAAGATCAAGCAGTTCGGCGGCGGCAAAGAGTTCCTCATGCGCGCCGAGCTGGGCCTACCGTCCGTCAAAGGGGATGATGAGCACGGAGGCGGGATGACGGGTGGATTTGGGGGAAGCATGGGTGGCGCCCAGGGGGGCAAAGGCAAACGCCCGATCAGCGTCAAGTTCGAGATTCCCTACTTTACCACCAGCGGCATCCAGGTTCGCTATCTGAAGATCATAGAGCCAAAGGTGAGAACTCCCCATCTCTCTGCTGTTCGAGTTTGCTGTTTCCGGAAATCCATTGGCCGAGAGACGCTGTGGCTTACCAGTTGGCTATGAGAGAGGTCGATGCGGCCTCTTTGGCGACCGCGTAGATCTCGATTCATGGGCCCCTCGTGCTACCGGTGCATGCAAGAGAGTGGATGCGGGTTGAGCCCATGCGCCGCAGACCTGTGAGGCGTGCAGCACATGCGGCCTGGTCCCGGGCCTAATGCGATGAGATTCCCAGATTTGACGACGTTGCTAACCTCTTTCCTCCTAGTTGCAATACCCTTCCCTACCCTGGGTGCGATATATTACTCAATCGGGCGACATCGCTGTGAGGTTACCGGATGTGCAATGACCCAGTGTTTTGGCGTTGCAGGGGGGCTGGAAGTGTGAGGTGTTCGCTGTTGTGTAACATCAGACTAGCTTGAGAACTAGGCAAGTGCCATTGAAGCGCTTGTCGTCCCCAGCGATTACTGCATGCGGACGAGAAAACATGAACGGCTTGATGATCAAGACCGGTGGGAGAATAAGATGATGAAGAGGTGCCGAACAGGTGACAGACGAAGTAGAAGTATTCGCTCCCTGAGAAACTTAAATAGATTCATATAGCGTTATATAGCGCTTCAACCCATGTGGTGATGTGTACTAGTGGACCAAGTCCTGTATGAACGCCAAACTGAATGCATGACGATTGTATGAGGAGACGCGCGCTAACATGGAGGCAAAACGTCCCAGGAAACGCGGGAGATAGAAAGAGGCCAATAGACCGCGGAAGTCTAATGCTATATAGCGGTAGTAGGCAATCGTTACGCCAGGTCGTGGACGAACCCGCAGTGTAGCCTCGATCCAGCGAACGGTTGACTGTGAATAGACGCGCGCTTTGGCCGTAGCATTCGGTAGAGGATGAGGAGAGTAAGGATGAACATGAGGCACTCGATGCTGTGCTCCGTGGCGTTGTGGCTCTCGTTAGGCGTAGAAAGGGCCAAAGCCGCCTTTCTCTAGCTGATCTAGTATGGCCTTGGTAGAATAGAGGGGATTTATCGGGTCGTAGTAGATTGTCACTACCATCCCACGCTCGGGAGTGCCTAAGAGAATCAGTAAGAGAGCTAGGGATCAGGGATCGTGGCTTACGGCCAGTTGGTAAGTGGTGTTTCTTCCACGCTTTTGGGACGACTGAGCTGCGTAAGACAGCTATGAGGCTGTCCTTGGGCGCTGAGAACGCTGCCAGTCCTACGAGAATCGGCAAACTACCTATCAACCCAGCAGATGTAGTTGTTGATGGGATTGGATGACCATTCGGCGTCGTACGTTGGTATTTGTACTCATGAGGCATCAACTGCCCCATCCACGTAGGTGATCCGCCAGCTGCGAGATGCTTCTCCTCTCCAAAGATATTGATGGAAGAATAAGTGGCGTTTGTGTTCGGTTTTGGTATGTGATCGAAGCTCAGTACCCTCCAACCAGGTCCGTAAGACGCAACATCGGTCAATGAGGCATTGAAGTCGACTGCAAGCAGATGGTCTGTATCATCCGTCTGGCTGAAGATTGTGGCCGCGCTGTGCACTCTTCCTAGGCTAGCTGTTTCAATCGAACCGTTCTGCAGTGTCGACATCCTTCCGACATGCCATCTGACATATACTGCATCTTCTTTGTAGTACGCTGCTCTCCGGTCCGGAGGCAGGAAGAACCCGTGCTTGTTCTCGGTTGAACGATTGGGCTGGATACTGTAATTTGGCCGCAAACCTTCTATCTTGGCAATAAAAGATGGGTTCACAGGGGTAGGGGATAAGTTGCCCACTGGTTGCGGAGGTTTTGCAGAGCCCTTTGAAAGCTGTCAGACGAGCGAACTCTCCACCAAGAAAGTACCACATACTGGCTGAGCCCCTTTTCCACTTAGCATCGGACGGGACGACATCTCATTTTACGTCGTACAGAAATCCTCTGCAAGCTTACGATTCGTTGGACTGAACCCAAGTGTTGCCGGCCTCCACTCTCAGAGTACTCCACACCCGCTGGCCCGGCCGCGTCTTAAGCAGCCCATCGGAGCAGAGCCTCATCCTGTAAAGTGTCTGGGGTCCCAGCCGATGGTCTAGGTGGTCAGAATCGACGCAATACTCGGATTCAAGCAGCTCGGGAATTCGAGACCAAAATTGGCCAGACTGTTCGGAATCGGGCCTTTGACGTGAGCGAAGACAGAACCATCTTGCCCCTAATGCACTGGTAAGTCATCTGCGCTGTGAACTGTAGCCTATAGATAAGGTGGTAATGCATCTCTTCTCTCCAGGCCGGTTACTGATTGGAGCTGTCCACAGATTCCGGACTTCTTGCATAACGAGTGTGTTGCTCGTTCGGTCACACCTGCTGACCCCACGCATCAACAGCTAAGTGCTTTTGACAAGCGGTTGGTGCTCCGTAGCCGAGAATCATGGGTAGCCGATCACTGTGTATTCTAGGCCTAGCAGGTTTGAGCGCTTGAGTGGGTGTCAATCGTGTTTCGCCTACTCCTTGCCGGGGTTGAGAGTCTGGTGAAAAGGATAGGGGCAAATCCGATTAGACATAGACGACCATGATTGAAGGAACCCTCGAAGCATCGGATGCTGTCTTGAACATGGCGAAGATATGCTGCACCCAAAGGGATAGTTCTCCAAATAGCTGTAGTGTGGCTAGAGCGGCTTGCAACTGGGTAAGCGGTCGGGACCGGGTTCAGCAGTAGGTGCTTGTTCGAGTGATGCCCAATGCAGCCGCTCCTGTTCGTGGCGCTCGGTATAGTGTAGGAGTTCGACTTCGACAAGTTGATCGAAACCTATGGACGAGAAGGAGGGGCTCCCTTATTAAGTATGCCCTTTCACCTTACACAGCCATGCTATCAAACGCGACAGTCCGACTAAGTGGGCTACTCTGTTTGCCTGGATTTGCCTTGTTTTGCAGAGCCTCTCCTATACGGAATCCTTGCGGACCACTGGTTAACTCCTGATTGCTCAGAGCTGAACGTCGTGATACGACACCGCCGCCAAAGGGCGTCTGTCCGACGCACAGCACTGCACTCAAGATTGGACCGCACTTGGTACGCAAGACGATGATAGGACGATCGAGACCGTATTGCAGCCACTAGCTGGCCGATGCAGCGCATACGCTGTGAAAGCCAAAATTGCGAACCAAGAGCCTCAACAGTCTTGCATACTCTCCCATGCTCCTGTTCAGCCCATGACACATGATATGGAGCAGCTCGGACCTATGCAAGTCGATAAGCAATGATGAGCGGAGTTGCTCTCGTGACGCACGGTCCTTAGACACGTGCATCAGTACAATCCAGTATGGTAAGCTGAGCAAGCCCTCCAGAGAGGTCGGAGGATTGAAGCTTACATGGCCAAGTGTAGATGATTCGCCTTAACTCCATGGCGATTACCGAACCATCCATACCGTTTCCCCCTTCAAATAAAGATGATATACCAATGTCCAAACATGTCTCTCCTCCTCATACTGTTAAGCGAACGATGTCAACACGGGATTTCAATGAGAGGAGAAATGGATCTGTTTCAGCAAAGAACATCCTACCATCAGCGTTCAAACGACAGCGAGGTTACCCAGATCAGTCTTCCCCTTGCTAGAAATCTCACAGCCAAGAAATCGACGAAGGTCATACGTCAAGACTGGGTACGATGCATTGCGTACGGATCTAGGAAGTTTCCAGAGAAAATTTTGAAAGGAAATGAACAGATCAAACACCAAGCCTTGATAAGGCTCGTAGACTCTGCGGGACCACTAACTGGGCAGCTCAATCCTTGGCACAACCTGGTCTATCGAGTTTGTACGCCTAAGGTCTCCGAAGACATGGCAATGAGCGAAGAATACTGCAAAGCAGACAGCTTTTGAGCGAGTCGGTCACAGGACCGAAGGACTATAGCCCAATTCTGGACCTTGAGCACCAGACATGCTGAGCGGGTCTCTTCCTGCTCGACGAGCACTCAGATCGTTATCTCTCAAAGGCCCTGGTCTCCAATGTACGTGATACACATATCTGAATTGTCACCGATGCTTCCAAGCACGATGTTTCCGTCCTACGGCCAGTGGGTCCCGGCTCTCTTCCAGCTTGCACTCCAGCTTTTGGAAGACGCTGGGTCGCTTTCAGTGTGGGTGGCAAGGAACACCTCATCCACTCAATTCGTCCCAGATTTAGCCAAAGAAGATATTATCAGGATTCCACTGCCTTGGCATGACGCCAACCCTCGATGCCGTCGTTAAGCAGGTACACAGGACTAACTGTATAAGCTTCATTGACCGAGGAACCTGGATGACGAGGCTCTGCACATCAATTCGACTTCGTCAATGCCTGGAAGTCAGGAGATTCATGGCTTGAGAAGAGACGACACAGCATGACGGCGCCGTGAGCCCAACGATACAATTGTATCGATGAAGTTTTGTTGTCGAATTTGGCTTGGACTAAGAGGCGGCAGCCGCAGTCCGCTCCGGGGAAGGCGGATCGATAGAGTTGTCTGCCGCCGGTCCCTTGCAGATGATACGTATGTCAGGACGCAAAGGGGAAGAAGTATACGAACATGTTCGGCACAGTACTGACAGAGTTGTTGGGAAGTGGAAACGGCCAAGGAGGATCGTTACTTTCTGAAAATAAGGGAAAGGGGCGATTTGATCTCACTAGTGAATGCAAAATTACCCGATATAACTTTTCGCTTCGAAAGGATGCTCTGTGAATTTCTCAAAACATATATGTCATCGAACGTACGCGCACTTCCGAAATAGAGAACTTCCACCCATAGTGTAAACAGTCTCTGGACATGGCTACGCAAAAGCCAATTCATGCAATCGTGTTGGACGCTGGACCAATCCTGAAAAGTGACCCTTCAATCTCCACCTTGCTAGCCAAATCCGAGCAGCTGTTTACTTCCTCTTCGATCGTATCCGAGATCAAAGATCTCAATGCTCGTTCCCGGGTTGAGACTACCCTACTACCGTTTCTTACGATCAGAGATCCTAATGTCAAAAGTATCAAGGTCGTCACCGAATTCGCAAGAAAGACTGGAGACCTAGTCGTCCTTAGCAAAGCGGATATATCAATACTGGCTTTGGCATACGAAATCGAATGCGAAAAAAATGGAGGAGACTGGAGGCTTCGCAGAGTTCCAGGCCAGAAGGCTATCAATGGCCCGGTACCGCAGAAGGCAGAATCAGCTTCACAACCGGACGAACCGGAGACGGCTCATAGTCCTGGTGTAGAATCATCCAACCTCAAAATTCAACAGGGCTATGATGTTTTACTAGATGATGTTAGAGAGGCTGAGACAGCGACAGCACCGAATGTTCCGTCAAGTCCTGACCCGAATGATGCTCTATCCACCGCAATGAGCGCTTTACAAAATACAGCTACGAGCCCAACAATCGAACATGAGGCTAACGCAGAGCCTACTTCAGCGGCGCGGGCAAATACTCTAGCAATTGAGTCTGGATCTGATACCTCCGACTCAGAAGGATGGATTACTCCTTCGAACCTGAAGAAACATCAAGTCAGGGATGCCAACGCTGAAATAGCGCCCGTTAATGAGAATAGAGCTATGCAAGTAGCTACGATCACAACGGATTACGCAATGCAAAATGTTCTTCTACAAATGGGCCTCAACCTGCTGTCTGCGTCAATACAGCAGGTCCGTCACATCAGAACATATATCCTTCGGTGTTATGCATGCTTCGAGAAGATCAAGGACATGACGAAGCAATTCTGTCCGCGGTGTGGTAAACCGACATTGACCAGGGTGTCCTGCTCTACCAACGCAAAGGGCGAGTTCCAGATCCATTTGAAGAAGAATATGCAATGGAACCACAGGGGAGATCGCTTCAGTATTCCTAAACCTACGGCGGGTACGGCAAGTGGTAAAGTCGGTACGGGTAAGGGTGGCGGTAAGGGTGGATGGGGTCAGGAGCTTATCCTTGCCGAGGATCAAAAGGAATATGTCCGCGCCATGCAGGGCGAGAGCAGAAGGAAGGAAAAAAATTTGATGGACGAGGATTATCTGCCTAGTATCCTGACTGGAGACAGGGGTAGAGCTGGGGGTCGGCCGAAAGTCGGCGCAGGCCGCAATGTCAATTCGAAGAAACGATGATCAAGCAGGGACCGCCAGGGAGGTACCCGACTTAAAGGCTCTCTAATTGCTTGACTGGCGAAAGTCTTCAGAACGAGGACATGGCATTTAGGCGCGAATAATCGAAGCCAAAGGGCGAGCCATGTGAAGGACCAGGGCCTTCGGTTTCGAGTCGCGTTCAACGGAGGCCCCAACTGCTTCCAACAGCCGTCTCATTGTCCATTTTGATTGTCCACCTCCCGAACGCCGTGTCCAGCCATCATGACCTCCACCAACGCCAAGGTATTCGCAAATGCTTATTCTACAAGCCCAACACCTTTTCGTTCTCTGCGATTGTTTTAGAACATGCGGCCGCTGATTGATTGAGAAGCTGCGTACTTATTTGTGTCATGAGCAAACCATACCTCTTCTTAAGGGTCACTCGGTGTCTATCAATACCATCAGTACTATGTCCCTCATCCAGACGGATGAGAAATTGCTTTGAAGGCGATGTAGGACGTACCTTGAGTACTTGTCATCTGGGGAGAAGCGAGCTGGATGGGCCGATTTGGTGACCTCGCCGGCTTGGACTTTCTTGAGGGTGTAGAGTCGCTTGCCGTTGGCGTCAACGGTGTACATCAAATGCATGCTACGATTTCCCAATGTTAGCGCGTATCCTTCGCATAGCTGGAAAAGGCTTACTTGAGGGATCTGTGGGCAAGTCCTGCATTCGAATACCCTGGAGTTTCGAGGACGTCGCAGTTGGGGTTCCCGAAGAATTTAAGCGAGCCGGAGGAATTCCGCGTTTCTGGCTTGAGTCTTAAATTCAGCCTTCCTACCCATATATCTTTCCTGAGAATAGAGCAGAAAACTCAACACCTAGCTGACATGGTTATGATTTGGACAGTGATTTCACCTCCGTAAGTACGGCTTCTCTACATCGCCTATGATAGGTCTTAATTTGCGGTGATGACACCATACAGCAGCTTAGGGGAATGGCATTGACTTTAGCCTTCCTCGATGCTGGCTCATTTTTCTCTCTGAGAAGACTACAACGGTATCTGAGCAATTACGAGGCCGTGCAAGACTGCGTCGAGAAGATCATATCTCTCAGCTAACGGCTATGCAGCTTCTTCGGGCATTATGATCATCGCCTCTTGGTGGCCCGAATGGCCATGGCTGGGCAGTCGAGCTGGCCTGGATGAAACCGCTACCCAGAGGCCTCCTCACCCATCAAGGCCCCCAAGACCAAATTACAATAGAATCCATGCGCAGCCTTTGCCTATCAACGTATACACCTTGCCATTGCTAGTACCTCACAACCCAATCAGTGTCCTCCATTTCATCTCGACATACTTATATCAGCTGCTGTCGCAACCCTCTTCGTATCCGAAGCATCTATGCCAAGCGTACTGGTCATCTGAAACACGCTCAGTGCATGTGACTGACGAACAAACCATAAGGTTTCTATGGGAGAAAGGATTCTTCGGCAAGGGAAGTCTGAGCAGGAGTGAACCTACCTGGCTAGAACGCGAGAAGAAAAGGCTGGGCGTCACTGCTGTGGATACTAGCGAGGAATACACGAGGCTACGAAGAGAGGAAAGAAAACAATTCAAGAATGAGAGAGCGAAGAAAGCGAGGGAAGCGATTGAGGAGAGACTGCGCCAGGAGAGCGGCATTACCTTAGATGGCGACATTGAGGTTCAGAACGACGAAGCGCTGGGCAAGGACGAGGACGACAAGGAAAGCCTAGCAGCTCAAGACCCAATCACAGGTCATGTCCCCGAATTGCAGGGAGGTCTCATTACCGAAGACGCAGCTTCCCTAGCCCTCTCCCCCCAAGCAACCAACGACTCCAACAACCACATCAACCTCCCCACCAGCCCCATCCCCAACCGCGAACACCTGCAACTAACCCCGGAAGAAACCTTCTTCCTCTCCTACGCCCTCGGCGTCCTCTCCATCCATCCCTCGCCCACCTCCACCACCCCCCTCTCAAACCCCAACCTCCTCACCCTCTTCCGCACTCACTCCTATTTCCCCCCTCTCGCCCCTTCCCGCCTCACCCCTTCCGACCCCTTCCTCCTCTCTTACATCACCTACCACCATTTCCGCTCCCTCGGCTGGGTCGTCCGCTCCGGGATCAAGTTCGGCGTCGATTACCTCCTCTACCAGCGCGGGCCGGCGTTTGCGCACGCGCAGTTTTCGGTTGTTGTGGTGCCTAGTTACGGGGGAAGGGGGCGGGATGGTGGGAAGAAGCAGAAGAATTGGTGGTGGCTTCATGCGGTGAATAGGGTTCAAAGCCAGGTGTTGAAGAATCTGGTGATCTGTTTCGTGGAGGTGCCGTCGTCTGTGGGGGAGGGGGAGGATATCACGGGGTTGCTGGGGAGGTACAAGGTCAGGGAGATGGTGATCAAACGGTGGACGCCGAATCGGACGAGGGATTAGATGAATCGACGACGCACCACCTCGACTATGTAGCCGCTCATCGACGAGATATATCTTCAACCGATAGAACTCGTCTACACACCTCTCACTCCCTTTTCCTCACCTCCACCCCAATCTCCCTCACACTAGCATCCCACCCGACCTTGAACCTCCTCCCCCTCCACCCAACCTCCACCCCACCGCCCACTGCCCAAACCCACACCCCGAGCGCGAGCGCCTCCCTTCCAACCCACGCCCACACCCTCTCCCTCCACCTCCGCCGCTTCCTCTCCCCCCCCTTCGCAAACGCCGGCTCCCCTTCCTCCCCGCCAAAAGTCTTCCCAGACTGCAACAGCGCCCACACATATCGATCCACCAGCATCCAGCAAACCACGCTCCCCAGCCAGATCATCCAGAAAGCAGCCCACGTCGGCGGGATACGTAGAATTTTCTCGCAGAAACGGAGCGAGGTCAGCCCGTAAGCGCCGCACAGCGAGCAAAGCAGCGACTCAGTCCCCGGCTCGACGAGCGTAGCGAGCGGCACGGTGAATTTCCGAACCCGTAGCCAGCGCGTGCGCCGCGTGAGGTAGGTGGCTAGGGACATGGCGGCCATGGGCTGGATGGCGAGGCAGTGCGGGACGAGGGCGTGGTTGCCCCACCTGCTCGTCTGCGCCTTATACCTGATCTCCCTGTGCGTCAGCCACGGGGACTGGCCCTCCGAGGCGGCGAGCGTGAGCACAGACGGCGGGACGGGGTTCTTCCAGAGGAGGTCCCCGATGAGATGGTCCTCGCAGATGTTGGCGCTGAAGAAATCGATCCCCGGCGGGTGGGGCGCGCCCTTGGTGGCTGTGAGGGCGTGGAGGTGCGAGCGCCGGAACATGTTGGATTTGCCGACGATGCAGGGCGCGATTGCGACGGTGGATATGGCGGTGTAGAATTTGGCGTGGGAGGTGGAGAAGAAGAGCTCTTCGAGGAGGGAGCCGGCGTTGGGGAGGGGGTGGTGGGTGGTGGAGGTGGTGGTGTCGATGACGAGGGGGAGCTGGTGCACGAGTTTGTGTTTTTTGCTGGCGGGGGCGAGGCCGCAGAGGAGGTCGACCATGTGCGCGCAGGTGCTGCGGGGGGCCCAGACGTTGCTGTCGATGATCCAGATGAGGTCGCCTTTGGCGGCGAGGTAGCCCTGGCTCATGTTGCGAATTTTGGGGTTGGGGCCGAGGGCGCGGTGGGTGCGGAGGTTGGAGTTGGGCCCGGGGGCGTGGCGGCCGTGGAGATTGGGGGGTTCATCCTCGATGAAGATTGCGGCGTCGTGGTAGGGGTATTCGTGGACGAGGGATTGGAGGAGGGGGAAGGCGGGGTCGGAGCGCGAGGGGACGCAGAGATGGATTGTGAGCTTTTGGCAGGGGTAGATTTGCTCGAAGGTGGAGGCGAGGCAGTCGTAGAGATGGGGCTCAAGGCCTTTGACGGGGCGGAGGATGGTGACGTGGGGGACTCTCTCCGGGAGGAGGAGGTTGGAGATTGAGGGAGGAGGTCGCGAGGAGAAGCTTCGTTTTCTGGATGCTCGTTAGTAGGACTCTGTGCATGTTGGGTTTGAGGAGTAAGTGTACAGTTCGAAGACACCGATGGCGCAAACGGCCAGGATGAAGAGGTACCATACCAGGCAGGCCACGCCAAGTACCTCTGCGATCATCGTGATATCATGTCTTGAAAGAGAAAGGAGCAGAAGACGCGTGCACTAGAATATTAAAATAAAAGTGATCCTACGGAGTAGCGTGTGGGACTACATAAATGAGTAGCAGTGTTCGAACTTGAACTCCGATATATTCTTCATGGCACTCACAAGAGATGTCAGAGAGATCGTGGTCTATGCATCAGAGGATGCTTCACTAAGCAAGAATTCATACTCTACGACAGACATTTATGTCTTCTGAAGTGCAACTACAAATTCTACTCTTTTGAGTACAATGTTTAATCTCGCTCCTCGCATCGTAAGACATCCAGACCTTATTATCAACCCATTACGCTGCTTGCACCTTCACTCCACGAATCCGTCTCCACACATGCCATCAAGATCTTTGACGCCAGTGGGCGGGTTCTTGTGAAATATATTACAGAACATCAAACATTCACACTTAGCACACGAGCAATGAAAGACGCAGCCAATTAAGTGGGATGTTGATGATTCGAACCGAATGTCGATATGGGACTACCTAAAAATAGTGCAAATATAAGCCTAGGGTTGATGACTCAGCCCTAAGCCATCGACTCTGACGTCGGCTGGGTTCTTCAGTGTCCCTCGCAGCACCGCAATCTTCCCGGAGCACAATACTGAACCTCCGAACCCATATTCACAGCGGCCGCGCTCCTTCAACGGATTTCGAGATGTCTAAGCGCTCAGTCTTTACTACGGTGACCCGTACACATCACCCACCTCCACCGCAACTTCAAATGCAAGCTAATCGTTGCCAGCTCTCGATCCTGGCATCACGCGGGAGACCGTACTGCAAACCCTACAAGACCATGTGGAGATGATCGATCTGAACCGTAAGAATATCGAGATTCGACTGCGCGATGAATGCTGACAGGTCCAGCGCTGGTTATTGAGCGTCACCCCATCAACCCCCCCGCAACAGCGTCGCCAGAAGAATACCACTGTCAATGGTACCAACTGACCGACCGAGTTCAATATCTTCCCGGTGGGCTTTATTCAGGCAAAGTCACTTACACCGTCTGCTTTCACGACTTGGCAAATGGCCTACAAACCCACTGCTTTGCGCCCGCAGGCCTCGACATCAAAGGCAAATGGACCGTCGGCGGCTCTCTGGCTGACGAACCCAACGAACCATCTGAGTTGGGCCTAGGCTTGCCCAAGCATGGGTTATGGCTTCGGGAAGACGTGGATATGAGGTGCAATGTCCTTATGATTGGCTTCGTGAAGAAAACTTTGAAGAAATCCCATGCGACATTGGTTGCGCGCCTGGTCCAGAAAGCGCATTATGTGGAATACGAGAATGACAGTCGTTCACAGCTCAGCGGTCACCGCCTTTCGAACTCGATGTATGCCTCAGCAGACCCTAAGCCGGGCCACTCAAGTATGGCCTATTCGGACGTCTCCAGCGCAAGGAACTCGCACATATCCCAGAATCCGGGATTCCCGCAAGACAGCTTCGCACCGATGCACAGTCCTGGATACCCAAATATGGACCCACCATATCCGGATGCGCGGCAAACCTACCCCGCGCCACAGCAAGCTCAGATGCCTTTGGCGCCAGATCGGTATCCTCCACCTCCTCGCGCACCACCCTCATATGTGGTGGAGCTTCCGGGTGGCACCCCGGCTGCGGGTCCTGTGGAACTAGCTACGACCAATTCACCGCAGCCTCATGAGCTACCTGCTCGCCGGTATCAGTAAGGCAGCAATGGATCCTGATACCTCTCCAGAACCGAAATCCAGCATCACATACAGCAGATCACGTTCCAGTCCCGAGACACGAAACAGAGACCTGGGCAGACTAATTCACATACGCCATTGAACGAGAATCATTCTCATTGAGGCCGAATACCCGTAGAGCTGGATTGGAGGCACCTTTCAGGGGCTGCATTGCCAACCGATCGTTTCCGAGCTACACGTCACCCTATCACGCAACACAACACCGAAGCAGAACATTTCGAGCATTGAAGAGCACCCTCCCCCAACGGAAGGCTCGAATTCGCTCCGAAGATCGAAGTACGAAACTCGAGGCGTTCGCTCTAAATGGGGCTTCGGTACGCCCTCGATGAAAAGATGCTGTGTGGGACCACGGGCTTCCCATATCAATAATTCACCTGCCACCAGGAGAAGATATCGTCTCCCCCGCACGTGCAGGCTACAAATTTCGTTGCTTTCGAAAAAAAAAATGACGACATGACGACCCCTAGCGCTGAAAGAACAGAGGCTTAGAGCGTATCGCAGCCTCAGCTACAACATAAGCAGAAGGACGCCGCAATGGGGGAAGATTATAAGCTCTTCTTGTTTGGGTGAATACCGCAGAGTGCACGTTCTGGATATGGTGTAGAGTACATAGGTTGAGATCCGCAAGCGAAGTTATTGGCTAAAAACATTTCATTGAAGCTCGTGAACAAGCTATGGGAAACACAGGATGGCTCGTAAACTAACGACGCTTCGTATCATGTGCCAAGCAACGTCCTCCGGGTAGAAGTCTCTGATATGGGTCCTAGCAATGCTCAATAGCTACATTCTCCCACCCAAAATCTTCTCATATGATAGTGTTTCCGCGGAATAGGTCAGCCAGTTTCGAAATTTTGCATGGTTCATATTTGCTGCCGATAGGGATTCTCTGATCAATCGAGCGACGATCCATTGCGCCCGTACTCCATACGTTGTCTATAAGGTACAATGGCTTGAAGAAGGGTACTAAGAAATCCTCGAAACGGCGAACAATGCAGTTATCAATATTCAAAACCCATCCATGCTTGCTCGCCATATCCCTATCCAACATCCAATGCAGCACCTTCCCCCAATACAACACCATCCCCCGAAAACAACCCCAAAACCTCACACCCACGCCATCAGATCTCTATCGCAGCCCCCTCAACCCCTCAGCATAGCCCTTTTCCAGAGCGGTTTCTTCCCCACCACCTCCCCATAATTCTCCTCCTCAATATTATGTTTCCCCACGATCGCCAAAAACACCTGATCCAACGTCGTCTGGCTCAGAGAGAAGTATTCGAACCCCAACTGCTCCTTTTTCGACTCCAGCAACGTGAAGAGCGCTCCGATACCACCTGTCCGATTGGAGGGAGCGAAGGTTTCGACTTCTTTCCCGTTATGCGAGGAGGAAGAGGTGGAAGGGGGGGAAGCGGAGGAGGAAGCAGGCACGCTGAATCGCAGCTGCCCGTGGAAAGTCTTCTGCTCGATATCCGCGCTGGGGAGGTTATCGGCGATCCAAGTCTTGATCCTGTGCATTTCCTCAAGTGTTGTGTGCGGAGCCGTCCGGGTGATGAGATGCACATGATAGCGATCGCCGTGCTTCTTCCTTAGGTAATCGCTCGTCCCCAGCGCCAGCATCTTCTTCCCCATAATCCCCGCGCGATCCGCCAGCGCGTCGGCTTCCTCCATGCTGTGCGTTGTGAGGACGAGACTTCGCCCGGGCACGACGGAGGCGAGGGTCCGCCACATGATGCGTTTGGCGCAGACGTCCATGCCGGAGCTGGGCTCGTCGAGGAGGAGCACGGCGGGGTTACCCATAAGCGCGATGGCGAGGGAGAGTTTGCGTTTGTTGCCGCCCGAGAGCTGGGCCGCCATGCGGTTGGAGAAAGACTCGAGACCGACGGCGCGAAGGCCTTCGGCGACGTTCTGCGCCACGTTGTCGACGCCGCGGACGCGGGCGTAGAAGGTCAAGTGCTCGTGGACGGTCATCTGGTCGCAGGCGTCGACTTGCGGGCACACGCCGAGGGAGTTTCGGGCGAGGGCGCGGCTTTTGCTGATGGGGACGTTTTCGACGAAGACGTCCCCACTCCCGAGGGAGGGCCGGATGTCGCCCCGGATCATGCTGATGGTGGTGGATTTGCCGGCGCCGTTGGGGCCCAGGAGGGCGAAGACCTCGCCGCGTTTCACGCCGAATGTGATGTCTTGGACGGCTACGTTGCTTCCGAAGGCTCTGGTAAGGTGGAGGGCGCGCAGACCGTCATCTGTGGATGTCGAGACGCGCTTTATCTCTTGGGCGATTTCGTCGTCGACTGGGGCTTTTTCCTCGGTGTCTTGCGATCTGTGGGCTTTACGGCGGAGGCGATCCAAGAGTGATGTACTGTCCCACCATAGTAGGACGCAGAATAGAAAGACTGATTGTAGTATTAGGTATAATATTGGACCGCCGTAAAGGGTGATCTGCCCGGGATAGGAAGCAATGTCGTGTCCACGGCAAAGGACGGAAAAGACGTTGAGTGAAACAAACAGTGCCCGTGTAAGGCTCCCCATAGGCGTGATAAGTGAGATGCCGAAGTGGGTAATATTAACGTAGTCGTCGATCTTATTGATAGGAGCGTACGTGAGTACACTAAGGTAGGCGATGAAATAGAGTAAAAACATGACACTGTAGTCCTATTAGCAGTTGAATTAGATAGCATGGGCAGGTATACTAACGCTTGATAGCCGGCAGCGATAGCGAAAGCGGCAAGCTGGGACCTTGCGACGAGCGATATAACATAGGAAAGGAGCGTCGAGGCAAGGCCGAAGCAGAAGAACACCACAAAGAGATACTCTAGATGGTACCATTGGTTGCTAACTCCCCGGAAGATGATGACTGTAACAATGCTGGAAGCTAGGACGATGACGAAATCAAAGGATATATAAGCTGTCCATAAGCAGACACTCTTCACGCCTAAACGCAAATTATATCAGTCATGAGCCATCTCGCTAGAGCAAACGGAGTAGGCGATGAATCTTACCATTACTGTAATGCAGTTGCCTCACATTTCGTAGGCGCTCAAGAGTTGGATACAGCGCAAAAAGTGCAGGATACACAGACAACGCAAGGCCAAGATACACTATCAGTTGCAAAGTTTTTCCAGCACCGGAGACCCACGGCACGTCGAAAGCTTGATACTGGCTGCTGATTGAAACATTGGTCAAGAGTGTATCAAGAGCGTTTTGGGTGATAGTCGCGAGTGAGATGCCTCCATTGGCTTTGTACGCAAAAGTTGGTGGCGACTGGCCGTCTCCGAGGAAGAATCCGCCAGGGGTTACATTGGCAAAATTGTTGTTTATATATTTGTTGAAGTCATCCAGGGTACCATCGATGACATGTATAGAGGTGTACAGAGACGACCGGTTGGCGCCAGCGCCAGAGCCTGATCCTCTGCCTGGTAGGGTTGCCCCAATACGTGCGATGTCTGCAGCTGATAACTTACTGGAGGGACCAACGACAAGCTGGTAGTCGACTTGTGTCAATAATGACTGAATGTCGGATGGTGATACCTGCTGTGTAGGGGAGCATCCTGCAGCAGAGAAATTTTTGAGGAACAGAGTGACGAGTCCGGCAGCAATGACTAAGAGTTGGTTTAGCTAAGGATTTATTGTTTTTTTTGTATCGTGTGACTTACCAGGTATAAGGAAAGCAGCACAAAATGGAAACCAATTCCTCTGGAAGACAGTGAATCGTTTGCGGAAAAGCGTCAGAGCTTGACGGACAACTCCTATGCGGTTGCCTGTCTGTAGTTTCAAGGGGTTCTCAGCATCCTCATCCGTTACCACCTTTCCCTCCTTTTCTGAAATCTCGTCAGAAACCTTGCGAGAAGACGTGCTTGTGTCTTGGGGCTGGGGCGCGGCAAGACTGGACAATTCCATGTTTTCCGCGACTCTGAAGAAAATCTCTTCGATGGTCGGTGACGTGATCTCGTAGTTGTTGATGCCATGTGCCTCTAGCATGCGGACGAGGGCTGCCGCTTGGGCAGAGTCGGGTACGGTATACACTGTTTGATCGTAAAGGACCTTTCTAGTTGCCCCTTCAATTTCCAGAACCGCCATGTTGCGGCCTGGATTATTGTAGACATGTATTCGGTAACCGCCCCCCAATCGATGCTTTAACTCCACCGCCGAGCCTTGAGCCTTGAGGTTTCCTTTTGACAAGATCGCTATCTGGTCTGAAAGCAAATCGGCCTCGTCCAGGAAGTGAGTCGTGAATATTATGGTCCGAGCTCCTCTTTCTGCAAGTAATATCTGCCATAGCTTTTGACGAGCAAGAGCATCAACTCCGCTGCTACATTCGTCAACGCAGCAGACTCGAGAACCTCCAGTAAACATCATGCTCAATTGCAGTTTCCTCTTCTGACCTCCGGATAAAGTACGAGCCTTTGCATTCGACTTCTTGGCAAGGTCACACGACGCTATCAGAGCTTCTATTTCAGCCTTTGAGGCTAACGCACCAGTGGACTTTAGACGATTGAAGATGCGGACATGCTCGTACGAGGTTAATTGGTCCCAAAGTACGTTTCTCTGAGGACATACGCCTAGCCCGCCACGACCGTCGACAGTCACGGTTCCGGAGGTCACAGTGTTCAGCCCAGCAATAGTCTCCAATGTTGTGGTCTTGCCTGAACCGTTAGCCCCAAGCAAGACCGTGATTTGTCCTCTGGGAATTTGCAGATCGAGATTATCGACCGCTGTGACGGTGTCCTTTCGTTTACCGAAACGCGTAGCAATATTACGTGCCCACCATGAAGGCTTATATGTTTTGGTGAACCCAGAAAGTTCAACAGCCGCGTCGGAGTCTGACTCAACGGCCATGAGCTTCCGCCCTGGAGATGCAGTTCCGTAGAGGGTTCTCTCAACCAGCGCACCGAGAATAGGATATACGAGTATCTGGACAATGAGGAATATGAAGAACACAATACCTGGGAGGGTCGATGGGTTCTCTGGAGCTGCCTTTACAAGGTTCGTGGGAATGTTCTTCCGTTCCCAACGTGCCATGAGGATCGTGAAAAAGGTGTAATTCATGGGAGGAAACAAAAGGCTCAGGATTGCGACTGCGCCAGTGCTTGCTTTGCCGATCACCTGAGCTAACACCGCCAGGAGTAAGGATATAATAGTCGTTGATATGCCGCTAAGTTGTGCCTTGTGAAAGAAAGCCCCGCCGAAGAGGGAGAAGGAGGACAGCGAAAGTCCTGCCAGAAGGTTGAATACGATCAGAACCCCGAGAGATGTCTTGGCGAAGACACCGTACTTAAGGATGAGGGCCGCAACGAACCAGCCGGGAAGAAACATCATGTCGAAAGCAATGTGATTTGCCATGAGCCTAGCCAGCTGCGGTTCCCATCTCCTTTTGTTCGGCATTGAGGCTTCAATGATCTGTGTCATGCCGAGCTCCCTTTCTGACGCTACAAGCCCGACAAGCTGATAAGTGACACCAACAATGCCGATGAAAAAGGCAACGGCTAGTATGTTAATGATGCCGCCCATGTAGCTAACACGTATTCGGTCATTGCGTTGCTGCTGAGTCTCCGAGGTAAATGGATATTCGTAAACCCGGTTTGGTAGAGCTCCTTGATCGATAGTGCTGTTATGAGAAGCGATCGCAAAATCGATTGCATGCTGCAACGGCAATAGATAGATTTCGACATCGTTGTTGTCTGCTGTGACATAGATCTTGGTCCCCAGACCACCGTCAGCCCTCAAGCTATAATTCCACATGCCCCCTGGGCCTTCTGTTGGAGAAGCGTAGAATACGGCGGCACCGTAACACGTCGAAGTCCCTCGAAGCGTGCTTCGACATAGGGTAAGCAATTCAGTTTCGCTAGATACGACTTCGACGTCTTTGCCACTAGCCTTGACCGTACTTGCAACATCCTGAATTACCGTCTGAATATCCCCTCCAGTGAGGCCGCCATTGACCAAAACAACCCGATTTCTACCACCTCCGGCGGCGTCCAGAGCATCCGAGAAAGTTCGGACGGGGATGGACTTCCCAATGCCATAATGAGCTGGTGGAATGAAGAGATTTCGCGCATAAGCGAGGAAACCTATGAAGATGACAGGAAGTAGAAAGCAACGTAAAGGGGTCGAGAATGGATGTCGAAACAGTACAATTAGAATGTTCTTCCACGTTAGGGTCCATGTCTGTCGAAGGAAAAGCATCTTTAGCAATAGTGTTGCCACCCTTTGCCTCAGCTTAAGATGTGTGGCTGGGCATGGCTTGTATGTACATTCTTATCAGACCATAGCCATAAGAACAAAAAAGCACTAATGTTTATGTGTGTGTGTGTACAGGAGTGTTGTGCCCAAAATTGCAAGAATGAAATCCTGCGGCCTAGAAGCGCTTCAGCACTTCAACGCATCACCACATTGGTGTCGCAACGTGTACCAGAAGCAGAAAAGGTGGCTCAGCTGCACACGTGATCTTTGTCTTGGCTGTCTTGGCAACAGTCTGACGGGACAACCTCGGCACTGTGGTTTTATATCTTTTGATCACCATGATCGTGAATCACATCGTATCTGAGACTGTTGAGGTGTATGAAGTGATGTCCGCTCTGCGATTCCATTACATTGCTAAACATTCTGCGCTTTCTCACTCTCTACAAAGCATCACCCACATTACACCTGACAAGATCCCCTAAAGATTGAAAGAGCCTCGACTTAGAGCTTAGGCCTGCCGCAAAATTCTTGGATCCAAGAGCCAGTTCCAGGAAGCAGAACTCAAGCCTTGAGATGGACAAAGCCGTAAAAGGTGCCGCTGCTTTAGCAACCAGCGATTTTCCCGCAGCTGTCGCCCATTATACCGAGGCCATCTCTAGCAACTCTCAAGCCGTCGATTACTACATCAAGCGTTCGACAGCCTACACACGTCTCTCCCCACCCGATCATGTTGCAGCCTTCAAGGATGCGGAAATCGCCCTTGTCTTAGCTACGAAACGCGCCAAACGAGAGTTTATCACTCAAGCTCAGTTAAGACGTGGTATTGCCCTGTTCGGCCTTCAGCGATGGGCAGACGCAAAACAATGTTTCGCATGGGTAAAGAAACGAGACGAGAAAGAGAAAACCGTAAACATCTGGGAGATGAAGGTGGATGGAAAGTTGAAGGCGCTTCCCGAAGCGGATCCTGCTCGTGAACCAGCGATCAAAGAGATACCGGACGTGGATATACCAAAAGAGGGAGCCAAAAAGCCCGAATCCACGGCAGCGTCAGCAGAGAACGGGTCTCAAACCGTGGCCAGCAGCGGAGCACCTGAGGCCGCGGCAGAGCCAAAGACTGAGGGTGTGCAGACACCAGCGAGCAAGATACGACATGAATGGTACCAAACGCACGACACGGTTGTTGTCACACTCTTCGCGAAGGGCGTACCAAAAGACAAGGCGACTATTGACGTTCAGAAACGTTCGCTTACAATCTCCTTCCCATTGCCAACTGGCTCAGACTTCGAATTCACCTTGGATCCCCTCTTTGCCGAAATTGACGAATCAGCTTCGACTGCGAAGATAATGTCTACGAAGGTTGAATTCAGCCTGAAGAAAGTGACTCCGGGGCAGAAGTGGTCTTCTATCGAAGGGACAGAAACAGTAGCCAATGGCAGTACAGAATCCAAGGGTGACCCAGAGATCAAACGCGCAGTACTTGACAACCCATCGAGCGGTCCTTCATATCCTACCTCTTCGAAGAGCGGTCCAAAGAATTGGGACAAGGTCGCATCAGACCTGACAAAGAAACCTAAGAAAGATCAAGCCGATGGGGAGGGTGAAGGCGATGACGGGTTGGGCGACGACTTCGAAGGGGACCCTGTCAATGGCTTTTTCCAGCAGCTTTTCAAAGGTGCCGATCCAGACACGCGCCGAGCAATGATGAAGAGCTATCAGGAAAGCAACGGCACTGCCCTGAGCACCAACTGGGCCGAGGTCAGCAAGGGAAAGGTTGAAACGAGCCCCCCGGACGGTATGGAGGCGAAGAAGTGGGGAGAATAGAACATAGGTGATGCTGAGGATCTGAATTGGGTCATTTAGCGAAGGAGCTTGGCGTTGTCAGGAAAAATTGGCCAATCTCTCCATGCATTTGGAGATATGAGCAGGTAATGTTCTTAAATCTCGCGACCTAAGCCAAGTAAGTGCCTCAATTGAGAGAAACGTGCGCAGATTATGGAGCATGCTCGACTTCGAGAAGCATATGGAACTCAGATTTGGTAGCTTTTTCCAATGGCGACTGGGAGCTTTATGCAGGGTTGCCTGATGGCCTCAGGCAGCAGTAGTGTACTTCAATTCGAAGCTGTAACTTCGATGCTAGAAATGTAGCACCGATCTATTACCCTGCCTGCAAAGCGCGCATGTGCTGGGCACTGGCCAGCCGAAAGAAATTTAGATTATCCGAACTGTCATAGAGTTCTCCTGAACCATGGCTCCATGGTTGAAGCAAGTGGGTTTAGGGGCTGCGGGACAATCACGGCCCGGCCCTCCCTTTTCGTGTAAATTAACTTCTTCTGACAGTTGCTGCACTCTGCAGTTCAGCTGCAACCAAGACCAGCAGGGGTGGGACAGCCACCCCTCGGTTCTTGAACCATCCTTTGTTGCTCCAAGCTTACTGAGCCTTGTCCTTTGGATTGATCGTTCGTGCAAGACTCCGATGTCGCGCCCTGCGGCGATGTCGATGATCGTCTTTCCGCCTTGCTTGGATTCTGATTCCCGCCGTTGCAATAAAGTAAACCTTGCCTCTGCGGCGACTGTTTTCGCGCTTTGCTTGGATTCTGATTCCCACCGTTGGAATATATCTTGCATCTGCAGCGACTACGATGATTGTATTTGCGCATTGCTTGGACTCTGATTCCCATCGTTGGAATATACCTGCACCTGAGCTTCGAGCCACCAATTAATTGCTAATCACTGGCTTCGATTATAAAGCCTACGTCGATGTTCGGATCTTCTGCAGCTGCATCAATTGCTAGCATTCGCATTGCTTTGCTTCGCGTCCAGATCTCAGCAGGCAATTGGCTTTCTTCCTGGACTTAAGCGCTACGCCCATGTACTTTTACGGCTCAGATGTCCCTACCCAGCACCCCGTCCTCCAGGAAGGCCAATGCGGAAATAAACAAGATTGTCTCCGACCTCGCGCAGCAATGGAATCTGCAACTGCAAATTCGAGATACAACCTGGAGCCCCTCAAAAACGACCAACGAGCCCATCGATCAAGAGATATTCTCCTGCATACGTTTCCTAGTCTTCAAGGACCGTTTGGCCCTGGACAGTGCCATCACACAATTTGAGCAGCATGCTAAGACCATACAATCAGCTTGGCGGTTCAAACCTCGAGCCGAGAGTGACGTTATACCGTCGCGAACAAATGACCATAGTGCGAAGCGGGAGGATTCCCTAGCTGTAGAAGTCGCCATCGATGAGGAGAATTCGGCCAATCTAAAGGAATGTCTGCTCGCAAAGATCAAGCTAGCGTACAATTGTGTCAAGCAAGGCGAAAAATATACCGTGGGGAATGAGAAGGTTGAAGATACAAGCGAACAAATACAATGTCAGATAGGGCTTCTAATTCACCATTGTTATCCATACTAATAGCTGTTCAAGCTGAAGTGCCTACGCTTCCCCGCACACGAAAGCTACATGGTGAGACATCTCCGCCGAAGATGTCAAAGATCACGAAGCAAATTCCACCAAGGGCTTACTACAAGGCGCTATCCTCGCTCAAAAAATCGCCAAAGGGATCCAAGCACCCGTCTTCCGATGAATTCCCGTCGGGTCTGGACGATTCTAAAGATTGGAAGGACACAATCATGACAGATGCTCCTATACCACTGGAGCGTTCAGAGTCGCCAGAAGAAGAATATAAGACTCCAAGTGAAATAGCTGATGAGAAAGCCCATGAAGATGCTTTCAACCCTCGCATCCCTGGCAAAGCTTCAATACGTCCTGAGGCAAGCAAGAAGAGGCCCTACCCAGAAGTCGAACCTCTGAAGCCGCCAGCTCCCCGCAAAGCATCTCGGGAAAAGCGGCTCTCCTCAGGTCGATCCTACAATATCAACAGTATTGAGCCAACTAACTCAACGTCGAACTAAAATCTCCCGATGCAGAGATATGGAGCCCACAGGCAAGGGAGAAGCTCAACGGATATCAGCCGCTCTTTTGGCAGCACGTCCTCATTCGTGACGATGGCGACGGCTGCAACCACACCGAACACATCGTTCAACTTGGACTCTGGAGCCACATCATTTGACTCGTCATTGAGTCGAGGAAGCGAGACGATCAGGATCCCAGTCGAGGCTCGACAGCCTCATAAAATTGCCGATTTTCGACACTCTCGAACTTCGAGTGAGCCTCCCCAAAGTACGCAAGAGGACTTTGGATCTTCGATGGATTACGAACTTGCCCTAGAATCATCGGAATTGGTGGACTATAAATCTGAACAAGCTGTTCCAACACCTGCCAAGAATCGAGCATCTTCTGTCCAGGTGGGTGGTAAGATCGCTGGCACGGACGCTGCGCAGTATCTGGACAAATATCTGTTCACACAGTCACCGACAGGTGACTGTTCCCGACATAATTTCCGAACGCTATTGGTACTGACCTATGCCCAGCAAAACCAATGACCCACGCCCCATCAACCGCCCCTTTCCGCCAACGCTACGAAGTCGAGCGGATCTCGAGGTTCTGCAATATCCCCAGGACATGCTTCATTGGTTGCCTCGAAACGTCTCAAGAGTACAGCTCCCTGTGGGCGTCGCTCAGCATACTTGCGGCAAAGTTCAACGTCACACTGCCCGAACGTTGCAATTATCGAGCTTGGGAAAAAGCGGTCGGCGACTTTCGAAATGTTTCGCTCAGCGGCGAACTCAAGTATTCAGATAAGGCTGGTGGACCTCTTTTCAATTTTGAACTACGACCGCTAAAGCTTGATGCATCGTATCGACTAGCCAGGAAGTATGGAGGAGATCGCGTTTTCACAGTTTCTCTTCCAGGTCTTGATCCCGATGACCTGCCTAGATATCTCAAGGATTGCTCAAACATGGTTCGTGACAAGATTGTCAAGTGGATTGTGGATCAGAACCATTACTTTCTTGGCCGAAAGTGGCGAGCTTTTTATGTCAAGCTCGAAGCTCGCAAGAGTCGTGATCGCAAATTGCCAAAGACTTCGAGCGAGCCAAAATATCGCCTATTTATGTTCGCAGAAGATGGCGATGACTTTCGACGAAAAGTCGTCAAAGGTGAGGTTGATCCTCGAACTCTTGTCCACACCCCTATTACGGTTCGTGGTATGATGGATTGGTTTATGCCTGCAACACATAATCGCGACAAGCGTTGTCTACAGCTATTCTCGCGTCTCGCTCTTGCAGTGAGCAGTACAGTCCCCACCGTCATATTCAAGCCAGAAGAGATTATTAAAAGCGATGATGCACTAGCAGATGATCCTCGACCGCGACGCTTGGATGTGAGAAGGTCTGAGATCAAGTCGGAGTCTGCTGTCATGAATGACGGATGTGCTCGAATGTCCAGGGCTGCTGCCAACGAAATAGCTGTGAAGCTTGGATTGACGCGGACGCCTTCAGTATATCAAGGCCGTATCGGCGGAGCGAAAGGAATCTGGATGATCGACGCTCTCGACGAGCACCACTCGGGAAGTGAACGGGGATACTGGATTGAGATGACAGATTCGCAACTGAAGTTCAATGGACATTCCGAGGACAGCCTGTATCGGGACGAATTACGCACGATGTTCGAGGTAAACGATTGGTCCAAGAAGCTTGGTCCAGCAACCCTGAATTTCCAACTAATACCTATCCTTGAAGATCGTGGAGTACCTTACGAGGTATTCCAGCGTCTACTCCAAGAGGATCTTACGAGTAAAGTCGCCGACCTCAAAGATGCAATGGCTGATCCAGCCAGCCTTCGCAAGTGGAATCAGGACAATAACCCTGTCGTAGGGGAAAGACTTACGAACAACGGCGTGGAAATGCTTGCTGGTGTTCCGTACTCGCTCGCAGAACGAATCAACTGGTTTCTTGAAGTAAGTATCACAGAGTCTCCGTATGGACATGGCTAAATCACGGCATAGCACGGCTTCGACCCTCGAAGCTGCTCTGTCTTGAAAGACTTCTGTTACAAAGCTGTTCATGATTATTGCACACGGCTTGAGGACAGCATGCACATTGAGATTGGCAGATCTACATCCGCATTTATGATCGCTGACCCTCTAGCGATCCTTGAAGAAGGAGAGATACATTTGGGTTTTTCCAACATGTTTGAAGTTCCGCAACCTGGCAGGAGTGACATCATGCTGCACAATATCGACATACTCGTGGCTCGATCACCCGCGCTGCTACCGTCTGACGTTCAAAAGGTCAGTCAGCCTCTGCGTCTCTCCCTACACTTGACATTTTTGCTGACGCCATGGTGTCAAGGTTCATGCCGTTTTCAAGATAGAGCTCGAAATGTACAAGGATGTCATCGTTTTCTCGTCGAAAGGGGAACGCTCTCTAGCTGATAAATTATCCGGGGGCGACTATGATGGCGACAAAGCGTGGATCTGCTGGGAGCCCGAGATTGTCGGACCGTTCGAGAACGCAAGCGTACCTCCTTCACCGCCGCCCGGATACTACGGTATCGAGGAAACAAAGCTCAAAGTGAAAGAGATTATTGATCGGCCGGACTACATGTCGCAATTTCTGCGTCACGCTTTCCACTTCAATCTTCAGTCCAATATGCTTGGCTCCTGTACAGCCTACCATGAAGCTTATTGCTACGAGAAGAAGTCGATAAACGATGAATCAGCCATTGCTATGGCTCACCTGCTTGGGAAATTGGTTGACCGAGCCAAGGCAGGCTACTCATTCGATGACGCGAAATGGATTTCCTTCTTAAAGAATAGGAACTTACCAACCTTTCAACGCAAACCGGCTTACAAGAACAAGCGCAGCGAACGCCCCACTAAGCACACCATCGATCGTCTAGTCTTTGAAGTCGCAGCAAACATTCGCGAACGTGTCCTCCAAGATTTCACCATTGCCTTCGCCAATGCAGGTACGTGGGATGATGATCTCGGTCACTTATGGAGCCTTGAGTATCAGCGAGCAAAGCAAGACGAGGACCTAATGAAAGTTCGCGAGGATCTCAGACGGAAGCTCGAAGTGATCTTTGACTTCTGGAAAAGGGAGGTCGAACGTGGAGACGAGCTGGACATGGTCAAGCCTCTAAAAAGAAAGGGAGGCGCATCAATGACATTCAGCGCCCTAGCCGGCTACTGTCGTGACTCTTTTCTAGCCATTCAGCCTCTGGAAAAAATCACCCATTCCGTCGTTGACCGCTGGAGAAGCGAGGCCGAAACCCCAACAGCCATCGGAGGAAGCTGGCGATGTATCAAAGCGAGCGCCCTGTTTTACCTATGGCACAAGAGCGGCAAGTTCGTATGGTATGTCGCAGGGCTGGAACTCGGGCAAATCAAAGCCCAAGCCAAAGGTCTGGACAACTACCACACGATCGTTGGTGGGCTGTATGAGTTCTACAAGATGGATGGGAAGATGCTCCGTCGGAGTCAAGGACGGAATAGCGGTACTGACGCGTTCGTAATCGACGATAAAGAAACCAACTACGGCTCGGACACCGAAGATTTCGAAGGCTTCGAGTAGAAGCCGTGGTAATTCTAGAGCTAATACGTGCTAAGCAATCGGACGTCCAAACCAACACTCGGACGAATCGCGACACCAGCGTTTAGCACTCATTTCACCAATCATCGTCCAGCAACCACTGAGTTTGAGAGATTAGTACACATGAAAAAAAGATTGTTGGATTCTAGAAAGAGTAATCCCCACAATCTAGCATTCATACGGACCCACCTACCGTCGCGAAAAAACTTACAAGACAGGCACCATCGCGGAGCCCCCAGGAAAGCAAACACCTTCGGGATCTCGGAGCAGGAAGTTCTCGTGCTTTTCACGACGAAAACTCCGACATTGTTCAGATGTCAAGGGTTGAAGGTCTAGGTTTTGACCACCCACTGTTCGACCATTCGTCATCAGCTGTTTGAGTCGACAACAGAACACAACCACACTCCCTATGGCAATAATCCCTTCAAAGCCTTCGGGAATTCACTCTTGTGATCACTTTCATTTCGCTAGACCGAAGACTGGTTTTCAGCACCATCAACAATGCACACATCACTTCTCACAATCATTATGCCGATTGGCATCTTGCGTTGGATAAACCAGACGGACGACCTTACAAACCCGCAAAATAGAAGCACACGTCCTATTCCATCACACGGAGCCAACGTCCCCAAAAATTCTAAACAATGGCCGATGAACATGCAGCTCTAAACACTGACAATGCCCGATTCTATAGATTATGATCAGCGGTCACAGACCCTGTTCTGGAAAGTCTGTCTTTCTTCTATTTCTTTTGTTCCTAGCTCCTGCGAAAAGACTATGTAGCCAGTCTAGACCACGGAGGAAATACACAAGGAGTCGGTTCAATGGAAAATCTGGAAAGCTGCACATCAGAGGAGAAGAGGGGAGGAGTTGTTTGTGATGGTGTACGTACATGCAACGAGACAGCGGTATGGGACTAGACTCTTTTTGCTTGGATCGGTAGTTAGCGAGTAATACAGCACAAGACGTCGTCTTCAGTCTCAGACTCGTCTTGATCAACATCTCTCTCTCCTTTTTTGAGGACCCCCGCAAACAACCCACATTACTCACTCCAACTTGTCCCCACAAGCTCCCCGTCGTTCAATCCCATCATCCTTGCAAAAGCTACTCCCTAAAACCTATTTCTTCCCTAAAAGTACTTCCCACCTCTCCAGATACCGCCCCACCATAGCTCGTCTGCAGGGTGCGTCCCCTACCACTCTACCACACAACAACCTCCAGCGATCCAATCAGAAGCGCCCCCCCGCCTTCTTCCCTTCCGCATCCCCAACGCCTCCCCATCCATCCTTCGCGGATCCGGACTCCCCTGCCCTCCTATACCAACATCCCACCGCCCGCTGATTCAGAGAATTCCTAGCCTCCTCTCTCTATGACTCCGAAACCACCACTCCCCTTGCCTCAGAACACCCCGCCCCAGAGCTCTTATCCGCTGCCTCTGAATCAATCCCGGGCACCTCGCAGTCACTCCCCATCGTTGTACCCTTTGCCTCTTACCCCCCGCCTCTTCACCTCCCCCATCCCATCCCAACACCAATTCACCCCAACACCCATCCACCCCTCCCATTTATCCCTCCCCAGCTCCTCCAAGCATCTCTCCCCCTCCCACTCCCCCGGCCCATCCCCCCTCCCCAATCCAATTTCCTCCCCCTCCTATTCGACCCCACTCCCCCGGCCCTTCCAGCCTTCTCACGCTCCCAGACTAAAAGCCAGCAATCACCCCACCATCAGGCCCTAATAACCCAAAATTCTGGTCTGATATCTGCTTTGAATAGGTATATGTAATGAGTAGGTATGTGATGCGAACTGGTGGGGCGATGCGGGAGAGGGAAGGGGGGTGGGGAAGTGGGTGGGATGGTTGATTCGCGAATTTTTGGGTGGAAAGTGGGGGGGAAAAAGGGGGGGGGGGCTTTGGAGAGGGGGTGGGGCTGGAAAGGGGGTGAGATGGTTGAGAAGAAGAGGTGTGAAAAAAGGGAGTTAAGAGTAAAAAGAGGGAAAGAGAAGGAGAGGTGTGACAAAAGGGAGTCAAGAGTAAAAAGGGGGAAAGAGAAGTGTGAGAAGGGAAGAAGTGAAGAAGAGAAATAAATAGGGGATAGAAGAGAGGAAGGGAGGAGAGAGAAGTGGAATAGATATTATGGTGCGACGAATAATTGAGAAGACAAAGTAATAGCGTATACGTGAGAAAGACAATTGTGTGGAGGAACGGCGAGAAGGGACAAGAGCGGAGAGGGACGGTGAGGCGCCAGCTTCGATGGGGGAACGAAGAGAGGGAAATTATCAGAGAGGCGAGAAAGGTAACAGGGGCTTGTGGTGGGGTTGTTTTAAGGTAAGGGGATTGGTGATTTCGGAGCTATAGATTTGAGAAGGGGAGGCCTAGGGAAGCGGGCGGATGGGTTTTCGGTGGGGATTTACTGTGTGGGATGGATGGGTGGGGATTTGATTGGGATGGAGGTGGGCAAGGGAGGGGGGTCGCAAATCCATGCGAGAGCGAAGCGGAGGGTTAGAGGATGAATGTCTTTAAGACACGGGCTTTTTCATCTGAACCGGTTTTGTACGGAAGCAGTGTGGATTGAGGTACTTTGTACTATGTATTTGTTACTGAGTGGAGCTATGTGCGTTCGTCAACACGTCTAACGTTTATCTACATAACATTGGGTGGTGAGGGTACGTCTTAAAGCATCATCCATCCGTCAACCTACACTGGAGATCAGATGAGAGGAAACGATTCTCAAGGCAGCACAGACCCCATACTGAACGGCATCGACCACGACAGGTCCCCGTTCCCCTGCATCCCAGCCGAGGAACCATCATCCCACGTCGCCGTGCTCTTGAGGAACTCGTCCCAGCCCTCGAGGTCCATGGGATCCACATTCGGGGCGAAATCCATGTCCGGCAACGCTCCGTACGCAGCCGAGTAATCCAGACCCGCCATGTCCTGTGTTGTCGGCATTGACAGCGGAAATGGCGACACAGCAGATATTGGCGGAGGTTGTGGTGCATCTTCGAGTTTCAGAGTGCTTATATCACTCAGCCCGGTTGAACATCTTGGTATGTCTTGTTGTTGTTCTTGTCGTTGTCGTCGGGCTTGGTCGGGATGCATCCTCTCATACCGCGCCCTCGCCGCCTGGGCCTTCGCATGCAACTTCTTCAGCGGCCGCCACAATGTCCCCTTCCTGCTGTCTGCAATGCGATCGCCCAGTCTCTCCATCATCGTATCTATAGCCGCCCACGCACGATCCGCGTACGGCCCCCCGGGTTCTACGCACAGCTCCGCCAGCACGACAGCCAGCGGATGCCACTGGACGTAGGTCTTAATGAACCATCGGAAATGAGCGGCGTGCTCGTCACGCTCGACGGCTTCGCTTTGCTCCAGTAGATCAACGGCCAGTTTCATGTTTGCTGTTCTGTCGCGCTCGGATTCCGGGACCAGGCGCCGACGTTCCAATGGGTATTGTAGGAGAAGTTGCATTTTTAGGCCGATTAGAGTGGCAATGGTTTTGCAGACCCAGTAGAGGGGGACAGAGGTATCGCAGTGAACGAGGTATTTGTCATGTAGGAGCTGCCGCAGCTCTTCGGTCTGCGCTTTCCTGCGGTACCAGTCTGCGATGCCTTCCTCCTGGGTGCCGGCGTTATGATCAGGCAAAGCGAAAACTCGAGCGAAGACCGAAGCTTCGAGTGTGATGAGGTTGAACGTCATTTCTGTGCAACCCACCCGGTCGTAGATCTCTGAGAAGCTCAGAGGGCCGATGTCTGCGTCGTTGACGTTGCAGGGGATTTTGGTGTCGAAAGAATTCGGGACGATCATGGATGCTGAGCCTCTGTCTTCGGATGATCTTACGTCGAGAACGTTGATTTCGAACCAGAGGCGGCGACGCATCTCGGCTTCAAAGGGGGAGAAGGCGGAGACGGCAGCTTCGCTGTTGAGGCCTAGGGAGTGGGCGAGGCGGACGGCGAGGGCGATCAGTGTCCATGTTGATCGATTTTCGCTATGGCTACGTATGCATAACTAGACACCCATCAGCTTCCAGTAGACTAGTGTTGGGAATTCCAGTGCTAGCGTGGTGGTCGTAGCTGGAAAACAAAAGTGACTCGGCAGGAAACGTGCCGTTGCTCAAACCATAAGCCATTCAGGTAGGTGTAACACCTCTCGATCTGCGTTGTTTGCATGTTCAAATAAGAGATACTGCTCACCAAGTAGATGGCAAAGGCTTGTAAGGTCACGAGCTCCAGGCTGCCCAGAAAATCTGCATTTGCCAACGCAGCTTCAGTGCCATATTTGAACTGAGCCAAAAGCTTGTCTCGTTGCTGTCCAAGTATTCGCAAGCATTGCTCCTCACTCAGGCTAGTAGTTGCCGTGAGGTAGATTGCAAACATCAAAGCCTCTAGCCCACTATCAATCGGGCCATTGGCCAGATTGTCTGCAGCTGCAAGCACAGCAGCTGAACACGTCGGCTTATGCAAAACCTTGAACAGCGGATCGACGTTGTTGAAGTATGTTTCAACAAGAATAGCTATCTGAGGGGAGAAAGGGTGTAATGATCGTAGATCCGTGATCTGCCCTCTACTTCCAAAGACAAAATGAGTGTCGGGGAAGGGTGAGCTTGTGGACGGACTGAGCGATTGATGGGATTCGGGTTCCTCTTCGTCTTCGGAGGGCTCGTCTAGCAGTTGCCTGAGGCCACCGACCTGTACATTAGAGTTAGTCACACCGTGAGAATTGACATTTTCGCGCAAAACCCGGCCATTCCTCATATTAGCCATGCCCCGGGATAAGCTCTTCTAGACGCTAGTCCTCGCGCACAGAAGGCAGACTCGGGCATTGGTCATTCCAGGGCGTATGTGTTCGTCAGACACAAGTGGAAAAAGGTGCATTTCTGCTCTAAATTGCTGGTATAACTTGGCCGAATACCGAGAAGGCTCTGCTTCATGAATGGCTTCTCAGAAAAGAAAAGGACTGTCTGCAAATCACAGGGGGAATGGTCTGATACGGACCAACCATCAACATGTTGAGACGTGATCCTACGCATCCAAAGGGAACCCATACAAACGACATACCAGGAAGACTAACCTCACCGCTTAAGCTCGACCAAAAGTTGCTACTCAAAGAGCGAGTACCGTCTAATTTCAGCAATGGCTCGGGACCCTTGGAACTTGGTGACTGTGGTGACTGGCTTGAGGATTGTCGATGTGGCTCCGGCCGCTGGGAGTCAGAAGAATCATCGCGTGCGTCTGCCTCTTGAAGCAGCGCATGTGCGGCACCCTCTCCTCCCAGCTTGCTCATCAAGCCCTCCAACCTGTTCAGCCGTTTTGCGATCTCCACATTCCGTGCTCTTGACCCTCCCTGCTTGCCCCGAGGCTTGAACGGGCGGGTTGGGAAGACGCATTCTATGTTGGAGCGGCGGCAGGCGGAGCAGGGAGCGGTCTTGTCGCATTTGACCTTACGGTGGCGACAATTCGTACAGCTGAGCTGCGCAGGTTTAGAGGAGGTCGGCTCCATGGGGGGTGACAGTAAACCTATGTGCTGGAGGAGTTCGTAAGTCAATGGCAGGCTGGTGACTCCATTGATAGAGCATTCGCGCAGAAGACTTTGTGCTATTCAAGAAAGTGTGCAAAGCCAGTAATGAGCGTGTCATAGGCGAAGAGGTGAGTTCCGATGTTAATGGTGCTGCCTGATGACTACATGGGTGATAAGGTAAAGTAGTAAAAGGGATTTAATCTCCGCATCATGCATAAACGCCGTGATCCGCTACGACGGTCACGTGCTAGCTTTGATACTCCACTCCAGACACAGTACTTGACTTGCTTGAGCGGGTGCATGGGCTTCACAGTCAGATCAAGGTTCGAAGCCGTGGTAAGAGTGTTCAGTCTATCTACAGAGTTGACCATCGAAGTCATTAGTGAGCATGTACCTTCCCATCATTACCATCTTTTTCGTTTATGCCCACACAGTGAGCTATGGAATCCACGGACACTCAAAACATCAATCACCGGCTCCGCTACATAGACCAAAAGCGAAAACATACACCTTTAGCGTCCTGTAGGCCTGCTCTTTCCTGCACCGGACGACCTGGGAAAGTCAGTTCAACTCGCGCCGTCAAGCTTTATCACTTACACGCTGATCCTCCTGGCAATGTTCGTGAGGTTCGTATCGTTTTCGGCTTCCTTGTCGGCCCTCTGAAAGGCCTCTTTCCGATCTTCCATGCTCTTCCTCGTCACCTCATCGTGCGTAGGCGGTAGTCGCTCGTTCTGGATGTCGACCTTCCGTGCGTCTTCAAAGTTGTGGATTGCTTGCTTAATCCCTTCGGCGCCCAGCATCAGGGTCCCAGCCGGAAGACGTCCACCAGATGCAGTCTTCAGTTCCGTGACTCTCTCAGACTCCTCTCGAAGGACCTGGAACACCCGAGACAGACGGCCGATGGCTAGGATCTTGTTCTTGATCGCTCTTCTCTTCGCTTCTGTTGATTCGGGATCATATATCGGTATTGCTGGAGATGCTGGTGCAGTCGGTGGCGTGGGCTCTGGGTCATCGAGCTCTTCCTTGGAGCAGGTGTTCAGGATTGCGATCAGCATATCAGTGATCTTCTCACCTACAAATGGTAGCGACCAGGTAAAGACGTCCATGAAGTTAGGTAGCCAGTACGGGTGGGGCGTGCAGTTGAATTGTCGGATGTTCATGACGTTATTCTCGTACTTCAGTACGGCGGCTTTATTGTTATATACGTCGAGATAGTTTGGGGCGCTGAAGATCGTCATAACGCTGGGAAAACCGGTAGTCCTCGTCTTGCGGTACATTCGGTAACCAGCATCTTGGGCCTCATGTGCCCGAATGATGGAAAGTAGATTATTCTTCTCAAGGAAAGCACAAGCAGCAGGGTATGAAAAGAAGTATGAGCAGCCTCGAACGTGGTTATGCACAAAAAATTCCGAAGTCTTTTCTTGGCCAAACTCTTCTAGAGGATCAGCCCATAGGATGTCGCACATTAATCCGTGGGTAGGTGGCTCGCGAAAGCGATCAATCTACAAAGATTAGCCTACGTTTATGGGTCCAATTCTAGAATGGACTCACGGTCTTGAGGTCGTCAAGGGTATGCAATTCCGGGCTCAGCCCCCCGTGTATACACAGGAATTGCTTGTTCATGATCGCGGCTAGGGGCAAAGCGCAGAAGGACTCCATGCATGCGTCGTAGACTTTTTCCGAGTATTTGTGCTTACATTCCAACTTGAAGGTAAAGTAATCCGTCAGGTGTCTGCATTCATGGTTGCCTCTGAGCAGCCAAAGAGTATTTGGGTACCAGATCTTGAGTGACCACAGGTACAGTACGCACTTCTTTCATCAGCCAATGTGAAGTCGAATATTCGCAAAACAAGCCTACCTCAATGCTAAAGTAGCCTCGGTCGACATAGTCGCCCAAAAAGAGATATCTGGTTTCCGCAGGATCGCCGCCAACCTCGAACAACTTCATCAAGTCAAAATACTGGCCATGAACGTCTCCGCAGACCGTGATCGGGGCATCCATCTCCAGTAGGTTTTCCTCCTTCTTTAGCACCTCCGTACCCAAGTGTATGATCCATAGTGCTTGCTCTTCGGTCAAGCGACCCTCGCGGTAGAAATGTTGCTTTAGGAACTGGAGATTGGGCTTCGAGCGGTCTTGTGGCGACAAGAATTGCTCCTCAGATGGCGGGTGGAAGGCTGGCGCTTGAACATCTTTGAAGCTGGTTAATGGGCATGCTTGTTGATTCGGGAGTGGAGCTCCATACCTTTGCAGACTCGCTCTTGTGTGCTCACTTGGGTGCCATCTTCCATAGTATGTAGTGAGAAATCTATCTCAGGCACGGGACGTTTCTCGTTCACCGCGCGATCGATGTGGCTCATACCGTCCATTTTGGAGAATACCTTGGTATGCGGTTGCAATGCGACAGTTCAGAGGCAAAGATGCTTGTGTATGAGTGCTCGCGTGCGACAATGGTGGGTAGGGTCAGGCACGAACGGTTGCCGGCACTGAGAACAGTTGCTACGGCAGGGGAAATAATTTCATTCAACGAAGCGCTATCATAGTCGTGTCGTGAATTCGTCAGCTCCAGGTATGCCAGAATCCAGCTGGAGCTGATTGAATGTCTTCTCGCGAGCAGGCGAATGGGAGTGAAGTCGAATTTGGTGGAAAGGGTCCTCCAAGTGGTAGCCCTAAGATAGGGAGAACAGACCGCGGTCTAGATGGCGCAGAGGTGCGGCGCAAAGCACAGGAGACTCGGGTTGCCTCGGCAGTCAAAGCTGGAAAAGGTGAAAGAAAGGCGACAGAAGGAAGATCGGTAGGAGCGGATACTTTATGTTGCAACAGAGAAGAGCTGGAGACTGGAGACTGGAATCAGGCATCGAGGCGATCAGAGCGATCTTGGTTCATTTAGGCTACCAAGCGCAGGCGAAGCGGGACCTTGTAAGCCGGGGGACTGCGTTGCAGCCACAGCGTCAACGTTCTCCGGCCACGTCAATCCAATTCATCGTCATCGGCTGCAGCGTTCCGTCGAACAAGACGGAGTACTCTTAGTCTCATGTATCTGCGTATCATTGTTGCTAGCTAAACTGTCAGGATCCGCAGTGTCTAGTGAGAGCGCTTGGCACAGCCGCCTACCAAAGTACAACACCATGTATAATGAGCGTAAGCTTCATCAAGAGTCACCAGACCCAGGAACTTACGATTGACAGATGAACAGAGCCTCATCCTCTACTAGCCCAGGTCCCGTTAACCGTTTCACCCTTCATATCACTTCCTACAGCCACCACCTTACCATATACCTACAAGCCTTTGCCATCCACTCTGCCGCCCTCATCAACAGCAGATGCAAATGGTGTTGAGAGGGAAAAATATGTCGTATCTGCATCGGGTCATGCTGCTTCTCCCGAAGACATCGTTGCCTCATCTCAAGCTCTTCAAGCTCACATTCAAAAGACGCAAGACGACGCGAAGAAGGCCATTAAAGATTGGGAGACGAGTCTCAGGGCAGAAGAGCTGGCAGAGAAGCGCCGAGTTGCGCCAGGATGGTTAGATAGAACAGAGAAAATACTAGAGCCAGAGAAAAAGGGTGTCAATATATCACCATCTACACCAAGTCAAGCAGCAAACAGACCAGCCAGCGTTATTGACAGTCAAGACGACATGATGGACGCTGAAACAGCGGAACAGGATATACAAGATGCGGCTGGAGATGAGCTCGATAGAGCGTTTGGCAGCATAGGTGTGAGATAATTTCTCTTGTTTTGGGCACCGTGCGCGTCATTGCCGCGGCTGTTCGATAAGGTCAGTCAACTTTCAATGGCAAAGTCGAACCCATAAGATGGAGAAGTCGCTGCAGAGGAGAAAGTGGATGCGTTCCACACTTCAATACGCTGCACCATAAGCTTTCCTTTTCAGCATCAGCTACGATTCAACTAAGGTTGTCGCACCAGGATCGTGTCAACAGGGATTGAGCCTTACGGAAGAGCAGGATGTTTTGATGTCTTGTGAACGACTACCTTGAATATTACGCCCTACTAGGTATTTGTGGCTAGGGCGATCAGGATGCTAGCTTTGATAGAAACCACATTGCTCCGCTCGAAGATGCCCATGTACCAAGGCTTTCGAGAATATCGTTACCACCATCCTTTTTGAAACTTTATGGTTGGCTCGTCGCAGATTCTTTGTCTTTGCCCTAATGCCTTCGACTCTGTTATGGTAGCTCTGTTGCTATGATCAGCGATCAAAATGGAGTATCCACCACCAGCTACTCCGAGGACTCCATACACTGATTCACAGATACCCAGCCAATATACGCCTTCTGTGGATGCGTACAGCCAAGACTTCGACGATTCCATGGCCCATGGATCTAACCCGCGTCATAATACTGACAACACATCCTTGATGAACGCGAGTTTGCAGCTCAATCAGGACCACAGTGCGGTTTACGGATCTTATCCCAACATGCCCTCATTCGGGATCAACGCACAAGGCGGCGACAATACGCATACGATCCATCTAAGCCAACAACCCAACGATGGCCATAACACACAACTTGGTTCTCCATCGGACACAATCTCGGCCGCGCCTAGCACATACGACCGCACCACCTTAGTGGCGAATCTAGGGCAGCAAGTCAACGGTGACCACAGCGCAGGTCACACGTTCCCACGTAACACGAATCAGCGGTTCAACACTGGCCACGACTCGCTCCCCAGGTTTCTTCCCAACACCAGCCAGCAATTCGATCATGGCGACGATGCCCGATACAACGATATTCCGACTACGCCCTCCGCCGAGCTCGGAACGTATGGCAGCAACATATCCATGACCAACGCAAGCCAGCAACCTAATCATACCCACGATGCCTTTCACAATGCGTCTGTTAGTCCGAGCCAGCAGTACGGTCATGGCTACAGGGCGATTCAGGATCGCTCTCTCAGCTCTCCCAGCACAAGCCACCAATCAAACTATGACTATACTGTAGTTCGTACTGATCGCCCCATGGCAATACAGCGATCCAACTATGGCTTTAATGCACTTCACAGCATTCCTTTTAACACGGGTCAACGGATCAACCATGAACACAACGCATTCCACAATTCTACACTCAACACGCCCGTAAGTGGTCCACCTACAAGCAGGAACTACGAGAATGGGGGTTATCTAGTTCTCAATACACCAGAATCAGACATTCCCATTGACCCAGCGCTCACAGCTATCCCAATACCGATCGATGAGCCCCTATCTCACGGAGCTCATCCAGACTTTGTCCCTACAATGCTCCGAGCCGCGTCTAACCCTCGCTCAAGGCTCCAACGCGCCCCACTATACATACGTGGAGGATTCTTCAGCCTCTCTGAGCAACGAATAATCATCCTCGGCCGACACTTGCTTGGTTACACAGCTGAACACATAGCTCCAGTATTTGGACTTCAAGAAGACGGAAGTGGTGAACCTGCAAAGACCGCGGAAGTGATTGAGGCAGCTTATGAGTTCTTGAAAGACGGCAGAATGTATCAGGGAAGTACTGGGTTGTGGGCGGAGGCTGATGACATGGTATCAGCCCGACTCGACGTCAAGATTCGAGCGGCCCGCCAGAAGCAGGTCAGGGTGCAGGTGGAACGAATGAAGTGCGAGTCAGTCGCACATTTATTGTCTGCGAGATCTAGGCAATGCTAATTGCTCTGTAGGGGGGCTGTCAAATTGAGTGAAAGTCGGCGCAACATAGCGTTCATGGATGACGAGTTGGAGAAAGAGCAAGCTTTCTTTATGCGTCAATCGCAAGAGATGCAACCATTCTGTTCTAGAGTGGTTGCAACGACTCAAGAACAACCATTGTTGGTACACGAGACTAGCCGCGTGCTGCGCGAAGAAGATACATTGTCATAGTTTTCGGATGATGGCGTAATCGTGTTTGCACATTTCAGTATGCTAGGTACATACACAGCATCAGATAGTTACGCATAGTGACACTTGAAAAGGATTGATCAAATTCATCTATTTGGTGAGACCAATGTAATACTAAAATTAGCCTGGCACCCATCTTATGTGATCCCAAGTCAGCCCACAATTTCTTTCGTGATCTGAGGGCAGTTGATTGACATCTCTTGTGCTCTTAGGCTCTTATTGAGATACTGTTGAGGCACAGTAGAGTACTTATGTTATATGAAAGGTCTCAAGACAAGGGGAAATATCTTTTAAGTCACACAACCCTAGCTGGCGATCAAGCCCTAGACACCGATCTTAGCTTCTTGCCCGAAGATTGAATGCTCAGCTATCAATTGTGCTCTAATGTGCCCCTCGTCCAGGATAATTGAGTATCATGGAAGTAATTCATACCACCCCAACTACAGAATCGTTCGTACCCCTCTCTACCCACCAATCGCAAACCCCCGAATCATTCTTCTCCGGGCCCCCCGTGCTCTACCACCATTCTCCGGCAGCGACCCTCAAGACCCATGCTAGCGAGCTCGTCACAGCTCCTACTCTCCATTCACTCTTTGATCTCTCTCAAGCTCCTGTGAACGGAACTGCGGCCGTCAATGCGTATCCCCACGACGCGGAAGAAGAGCATGAAGTCGAGGCGCAGGGAGTCGATATATGGGTATCTTCAGAGTATATGGCTGCTCAACAACACAGCAGGAGTAGAAAGCTGATGATGATCAATCAGGCGACTCGTTCTCTTCTCCCCTTCGAAACGAGCCGGCCTCTCAATCCCATACCCTTCCATTTCTCTGCACGCTATCCAAAGCTCCACCCCCCCCTCGCTCTTCCTCCAACTCCTCACCCAATCTTCGACCTTCGACGACCATGACCCGGACGCTACTATCTCCCTGATCATAATACCTACCGTGGTCCAAATAGATCCTCCCGTACTTGAAAGTAGAGATGTAACCGCTCCTCAGCCTAGCACGGCCCAACTCCTCTATACCGCTTTAAGCGATTGCGCAAATTTACACCCTGACCCAGCATCTCCGGGCTCCGGCGAAGAAGATGGGGGTGCGCAGCCAAACATCATATTCGAAGGCGATGCTGAGGCCCCATTTTCGACGCTCAATAACACGGCTGATGGGCAGCAGACGGCGTTACCTCCTGCGATGCCAGGAAGGGGGGACTGGATTACAGCGGAGAACGTCAACGAGTACTTTGATGAGGAGGGAAATTGGAGAGGTGCGGGGGAGAGGTTGGGAGAAGGGGCGGGAAGTGTGAGAAGGCGGGAAGAGGACGATGGAGATGTCAATGGACATGGTGGGGCGGAAGAGATAGAAGGAGAAGAGACGAAGTGGAGAAGGACGGACTGACAGGGGCATGAATGGGTAGGACAACCACTCTCTTCTCAAAATTGGTTGCGACGAAGGACTTTAACGACGTTTTCAACGGCACAGCCGGGCTATCAGGACCTTCACGAACCAGACAACGTTAACCTCGCATAAATTGGCTTCATGACACCACCGTCAGTCAGACTTGGTGTAACAAGAAGTCAAGCCTCCATCTACGCACTCAGCACTGGCCAGCAGCCGAGCCAACCTGAAAGCGCCGTACGAGAAGGTCTGGTCGAAGTCTAGAGCAATTGAGCGAAACTGATGCAGGTATTATTGTACCCAAAACTAGGACTTACGACAGCGACTTGGGACGGTTGGACATATGGATGGCTTGGGCTGCTCAGACGATAGTGGACCTTCTACTTAAGGCAAGAAAGCCCAAACGTCTGGCAGAGGAGTGTAGACGCCTCGCTTCATAATGCGTCAACGCAGCTGAATTCGCCTTCTTCGAACGACCATCTCTGCACAACATCGGCAGGACGTACGGAGTGGTCGCATCTTCTGTCTAATAGCGGAGACTAGCAACAAAAACTTCACTTTCATCAATTTGAATATTAAAACTAGATTCAAGGCTCGAACAATCTTTATTGAGCTGGTCGATAAAAATTTATACGAGACGATGCTGGAATGCACATTGAAAAGGCGTCTTCCTGGAAGCTCGCCAGTATCGTACGGCAGGTCATGACCTCCGACTTGAACCATTCCTTGATATGCTCGCCACCCATATTAGGATCTGACGCATTCAGTACACGGAGATTGTTACAAATGAAGGGTCCGTTGTGTGGTTCTCGAAATAGCGACGGTAGTCAGAGCCGGCTCGCTTAAAGTAAGTAGCCGCGCTCCTCCAGGCGCCAGCAGCCTCAGCCTCAGCCTCATCCACGCTACTGTTTCAGAAGTTCACAGCCTGGAGATCGCCAGAATCCTGCGACTGCAGCCTCGTCGACCCAAGCACCTCGATCGCTTTTAGAGATTTCCTTGTCCGAAGGAAATCTTTATCTTGAGCGTGCATTGGACGGCAAGAAGAACATGTCAGGTAGTACGGCCTGCAGCATCGGAGATTGAGTCACGGCTAACCGCCTGCTCAATTCATGGCCCATTGGCAGGACTGGAAAGCCAAGACCGTGGAGGATTGGTCGGCTGTGCCATTGAAGGCACAATGGCCGAGCTAGCCTGCCCAAATCAATCAGCTCGCGTTCACAGCCAACATTGAGGCATATTTCCAATCTCACAAGGCTACCAGCATGCCAAGAGTGACTCTCTTGGAGCATTTTGCTTGCCTCTAGTTCGAAGGAGCTGCCTGCATGCATGGGGAGTCGATCTACCGCAGGCAGCGAACAGGCTTCTCCAGAAATATCGCCCAGGAAAGAGGGCGAGGCTGTGTTTCACTTTCGGACGTCTCTTTGCTCTTATATACTCACTGAGTTCCTGCGTTGTGTCCTCTTCTTGTGTGTCGTCCATTCTACAAAACTACATCTCCTGCGTTCCGCAAGACTTTTCTGTCTAGGCGCTATCCCTCTCTTATGGTGCGAGTACTTCTGATCTCCCGATTACCCCTCTCAATCTCCAGAGTACTCTGAAATTAGCTCTCGTCGCAATCATGGTATCCAGGCCCAGCCTCTCCAAGCCCAACCTCCTCTTCTCCCTCCGCTGCTTCCAGCTCTGCTTCGCCCTCGGCTTCCTCATCGTCATCTGCTACTCCGGCGTGCACCGCGCCTGGTGGAACAACGTCACCGGCGCCATCGCCGTCGGCGTCCTCAGCTCCATCGCCACCTTCACCATCATCGCCCACGCCATCTTCACCCAGATCCGAAACAACCCCTTCTCCAGCCGCGGCTCCGTCTACCAAATCGCCCGACTCGTCATCGAGGTCATTACGTTCTTGTTGTGGGTCGCCACCGTGGTTTTGATGCTCAGACACAAGGGAGGGTGCGATAACCGTCACTCGATTGATGGGCAGGATAGGTGTTATGATGACGGCGGGAATGGATCTAAGGTGTATTCGGACCAGCCAACTACGCAGTGGTTCGTTGGGGTCGCGTTCGATCTCGTGGAATGGTGAGTCTTCTGTTGTCGCTCGTCTAGGTTGCACGTTGCTGACGATGCCGCTGCAGTGTCTCCTTTATACTGTCCATATTCCTAGTCTTCAAAGACAACCGCGTCAACAAGATCTCTGGCGATGGGCCCAGCTACGCATGAGGAGTCATCATAACCCATCTATGTTCTCGCAAGTTTCGGCGTTAGGAATGGGGTAATAAATCTTCTTTACGGACTTCAGATACCATTGTCTAAGATCAGCAAAAACGGAATCATGATTATTACCAAGCGTCTATATCCCTCGCGCAAACAGCAAAACCATTTCCCTCGTATACTAAATTCAACTCCTACATACCAATCCGTGACGTTCAAAGCACTCCCAATACATTTGTCTATCCCAAGAGACATCTCTTTTTCCAAAACCACCCATACATCCCGACCATTTCTCTGATACTCTGTAAGACTTGGGAAGACGTGCCTTTGCAGTAATCCGATTCCTAATACAAGCTCAGTCGACTGATTCTCTACGCGTACTCTCTTTCGCTTCTTGCCGTCCTTGCTGCGCTCCAACAAATCAGCGATCTGATCAACGCATCAACGCACCAACTTATCAACGCATCAACGCAACCTCCCATCGCCGTACCTCGTCCGGTCCCAACCGAACAAGGTACTACCTACTAAGTACGTAGTCAAAATCGATGTAAAACCCCCCAACAAACACGCGCCCACAAGAGGTATCGCTCATATTTGCTTCTACATTGTTATCTCCATATCTTGACTTGTTGTTTTCTTTGAGTTATCACTCCATGCTGAGAAGGATCTGGCTTGGTGTGTTAACGGCATAGATGCCACCAAGCGCCCCTGAAACCTTTCCCGTTGGATATCATACTCACCGAGAGGCCAGAGAAAAGATGGGCTTTTGATGCTAGGTGGATGTATATATATATACGGCTGTCAAGCATCTATCTATGAGATGGAAAACGCATGTATATTTAGGGAGCATCAAGACCCATTACCAAGCAGAGGCGCCGTCTCCCCATCTGCTTTCTCGCCTCTAGGCATATGCTTGTACTCGCCATTCTTAACTTTATTAACAGACCATGATCCATGCTCCTTGGCCTCCTCAAAGAACTGCTGGTTCTCTTCAAACGAGCGACCGCCTGTTTCGGGGCAGTAGTTCTAGGGAGCGATTAGCGACTATCATCCTTTCATGCGTGAGTGACGTACCCAAGTCCACCACATGGCAAACAGGTTCGTGACCGCGAAGACCAGGAACAGCCAGTACTGCAGATTGTTGAACCCAATGGGAGTCAGTAGCGTGACCGCGAAGTTCGCCAGACCCCAGATAATGACCGAGACGGCGGAGCCCTGGGCGCGCGAGGTGGAGGGGAAGATCTCCGTTGGGATCAGCCAGACCTGGGACAGCCAGCCGATGCCGAACATGCCCGTTGCGACGTAGAGACAAACGCTGCCTGGGATGGAGACCGCTAGGTTCGGGATGCCGAGTTTGTCGGAGTTGGAGGCTAGGCCGCCGAGGAGGGTGAGGATCAGGAAGGAGATGGCTAGCGCGCCGGCGCCGGCGATCATGAGCGGACGGCGGCCGACGCGGTCGATGAGCAGCCAGGCGAAGGTCATGAGGAAGAAGTAGGAGATGTAGTTCCCCTGCGTGAGATACTCCGCCTCTGAGACACCGAACCCTAGCAGCTCAAAAATTTGCGGGCCGTAGACACTTACGGCGCCGTAGCCCGTTAGTGCCTGGTTGACTTGGCCCATGATGGTGACGATGGTGGGGTGGAAGGAGTTGCCGTGGGGGAGCAACATGTCGCTGTAGCCGACAATTTGGCTGGATTCCTCCTCGTTGGCTTTGTTCAGCTCATCCAGCTTGTCTTTGGCTGAGTCTTTGCCGTCGATGTCTGCTATTGCCGCGTAGGCGTCGTCTTGGCGGTCGTGGAAGACGAGCCATCGGGGTGTCTCGGGGAGGCGGTAGATGACAGCCAGGACGAGAACTGGGTAGACCTGCATTGCTATGATGGGGATACGCCATGCTACTAGGGAATTAGCTTGAAGTAGGGACTGAAAAGCGATACTGACCCCATTGGTTCTCCTTTCCAAGGCCGTTGGTTACAGCGAGATTTATGGCGAACGCCATGTTAAGACCGAAGATGTTGGATTGGAATTCTTGAGCCATTGCTTTCCCTCGGCCTCCCTCCTCATTGAGTTCAGACGAATACACAGGTATGACAGCGTCGATGCCACCAACTCCGAGTCCCATGACGGCCCTACCCACAAGCATGATCGACATCGCGCCCCGTTTGTACTCCAGCCCAGAGATGAACATCAGAAGGTTGCCCAGAGCTGTGACCGCTAGACAAGCGAAGATGCTTGGCTTCCGACCCCGTTTGTCTGCGAACAGACTCGCGAGGATGGCTCCGACGGCACACCCAAGATAGTATACGGAGACAATGATACCGACCATAGGGTCTTCCTCTGCGATGCCCATTGTATTCAGGTAGTCATAGTTGGTGTTGATCAGGGACATCATGCCCTGGTCGTAGCCATAGAGGGCAATGGCTGTGGAGGAGAAGATGACCACTTCGGTCTTCTTGTCCCCCAGGTATTGCTTGACCCACGACATCTTGGAGGGATAACTTTCGTCTAACTTTCAGACGATACTCTTTGGCAACCAAAGATCAAGAAAGAGGCTTGGAAATCTACTGTCTCAGGCCACGGAACAAGAGATCTCGAAACAACGACCGGGGCCACGACTAATATATGATCAAGGAAGACCGGAAAGACCGTGTATATTTTGACCCATGGCAGGACAGCGAAGGGCAGAAAAGAAAGAGTCGAGTCAGATGACAAAAATGTACCTAAAGGATCTCCGGTCTAAACACTCACGATAGTGGGGTGACAGTCCTGGATCGTGGGGATCAACTGCCGGTCCCTGCCAATGAGACCCCTGTATCGTCATCATGCAGATACGGCCAAGATCTAGCCTCAGATTGAGCTCACGCGTTACCGAAAGAGGACACCAAGATACTCCTATTCACCTAGTAATGCAATCCACCCGGTAATGCAACCGCTAGTGATTTTAGTGCAAAGGTCAGGGTTATAAGAGCAAATGTTGTATATATAATATAGATATAATAATATAATAATACTAATTTTCTTTAATATCTTATTAGTAATTCTGTTATCTTCTAAAGCTTTGTTCGAAATTGTTGATATTATAACTTTTACTATTTTGTATTATATAATTTTACTTGTTAATAAATCTTAATTATATTAATAATTTGGTATATTTAACAAGTTTATTTGTAAAAATAACGAAAAAACTATTTTTAATAGAATATTTATCTTCTTATTAGTGTGATCGTTAAGTCGAATCAAACACTTTTTTCTTAATTTAATTTATTCTCTTGAATCTTGTAGAATTAAGTTAAAATTAAGACGCGAATTTAATCTTAAAATTAAGTTTCGTCAAATTAATGTCAAGAACTCAAGCTAACTTTGTCGCATTAGCATTCGCTTATCTTATCTTATTTTATTTATAAGTTAACTCGATTGAATTAGCGCGAGATTTACGTTAATCGTATATGATTAGTGCGTTACGTAACGTTATATAATCGAATAAGTTAAGTTAAATTCTCGACGCGCATTCTTCGCTCGTCTTACTTTGTTAAACTAGGAAATTTGCTCAACTCTAGAATTAGAATTGAGCAAGTTAATTCAATCGAATTGAAATTCGATCCAACAATTACGTTAAAGAAAACAATCGAGATTCTTTTTAAATATTAATTGTAAAATTACAAAATTAGACTTAAATTAAACAAGTAATATATGTTTAAATTTATATATATTTTATTTAAAAAGAAGCTAGAAATACTTTGCAAATATTTGACAAAAAAAAGAATTTATTAGAAAATCTTAATTATAGATAAAATATTTAATTCTCTTTGTATTTAAAAAGAATAAAATTCTTTATCTATATATTAATTCTCGAAAGCTAAAAAATATTATAATAAAAAATTGATATTTATTACTTAATATTAGCAAGCTTTAGAATTAATTGTTCGAAGTAAAATACTTTATTAAATTAAATTTACAAGAAGCGTATAATTAGATTAAAATTAAAATTAAATAAAAATAAAAAATAGTTTTTCGTATACAATATAAATTATATAAATATACAATAATATTATTCGAATTTACAAACGTCTTAACAACGTATTAGAAAATAATTAATAATACATTATAACAATATTTAAATCGGTTTGTTATAATATACTTAAATAATATTATAATTTATTTAAGTATTTTAAAAGAATATATAAATTATATTTTTAAAGTATTAAAATATTTAAATAAAAGAAATCTATATTTTAAATTAGAGAAATACAAGTTTTATTTAAAAGAAGTTAACTTTCTTAAATTTGTTGTTAAACAATATAAAGTATATATAAATTTCGAAAAACTACAAGCAATTAGAGAATAAAAATTATCTATTAATATTAAAAAAGTTAGTTTTTTCTAGGTTTTATAAATTACAATAAGAAATTTATTAAGAACTACTTTGTTAACGCAATATTATTAACAAATCTTACAAAAAAAAGGCTATAAATATAAAGATTAATAGAAGAGAAATTATTTTAGAATTTTAAACTAAAATACTCAAAAAAAATAGTATTAAAAATATATAATTTACAACTGTTAAATAGAATTAAAGTTAACGTATTAAATCTAATTATTAATATATACTTTAATTAAAAATATAAAAATATATAATATTTAGTAGCATATCTTTTAAGAAAATTTTTGTTAATTAAATAAAATTATAATATTTATAACAAGAAATTACTTGCTATTGTAATCTTTCTAAAATTATAAAAAGTATATATTGAAGAATTATTAAAATTTACAATTATTATAGATTATAAAAATCTTTTGTGCTTTGTTATTATTAAATAGTTTAATAAAAAATAAATACAATAATTAAAGTTACTCGAATAGTATAAGTTTAAAATATAGTATACTTTAGATAAAAAACAATAATAGAGCAAATATACTTAGCAAAAGAAATAATTATATAAAAACAAAGAAACTGTTTAATTATATTATATTTAAGATTAACAAAAATAAATTGTATTAGCAAATAAGATCAAGCTAAATACTATCTTATAAATATTTAGAAACAATAAAATAAAAATTAATAAAAAAATAAAAACTTTAGATATCTATTAACAAAATTGACAAATATATAAAGAAATATTATAATAGATTATTGCAAGAGCACTCGAAAGTAATTAAAACTCTTTAACTTTCATATTAATATTATTAGTTTCTTTAGATAAAACAAGCTATTAAGATATATATTAAATAATATTTTAGTTATTAGCAAAACAAATATAATATATATGCGAGCTATAGCAAAATTTAATATTAGAAACTATCTAAATTGTTATAAGATAAAGTTACAATAAACTTTATTATTAAATTGTCTAAGTCGACAAATCTAGCAACTAAAGATAGATATAACTCGATACTAATAATAGTTAACAAACTTATTAAGTATTTATATATTATTGTATACAAAGAGAAGTTTATAGTAGAATAAATAAGATATATTGTATTAAATTAACTTATACAATATTACAATATACTTAAAAAACTAATTAGTAATAGAGACAAGCTTTTTACATCTAACTATTAAAGATACTTCTATTAATATTAGAAATAAGGCTAAAAATATTTATTATCTATTACTTAGCTATAGATAATTAGATAGCGCAAACAAATTAAAGTCTAAAGCAATATCTAAAATATTATATTAACAATACTTAAAATAATTAAGTATTACTTTTATCTATAGTACAATTAACACTTAATACAAAGATTTCGAATACTACTAAAATAACTTTATTCTTTGTTAATTATAGCAAGAAATTTAATCTCTTTAAGAAAGAGCAAAAGTATCTATTAGCTCAATTAGTTATTAAGAGAGTAGTAATATTAAAAAAGATAACCTAATCGTTGGACTCGATTTCGCGGGAGAATCGCTAAGTAATTAGGCTCGGGAAGCTTAACTTTAAAAAATCTTAAATTTTAAAAAATTTATAACTTTCTTGTATTTTATACGTATTTTATAAAAACTACGTCGTTATGTAGAGAATTTAGCGTACTTTCAAGAAAAAAAAGAACTACTTGATTTGAACTAGTCTACGTAGCGCAGTTAATTAATATAACTTCGGATTAAACGAAGAAGTCTGTCCGAATCCTTGGGTTAAACAAAAAAAAAAGTGTTCGACCCGATCCAACAATTACACTAAAAAAAGATATATAACAATATCTTAAAGACACAAGAAAGATCGATTAAGCATTAGAACAAAAAACAAAAAACGATATCTTAACTAAAGAAAAAAGATAAAATACATTTTCTTATAAAAAATTTTAGAGCAAGAAAGTTAAGCAAGAAATTAAATTATATTAAAGTTGAACTATTTTTTGTTAAGAATAGCGTAATCGTTAAATCGAGTTTTAATTCGATCGAGTTAATTTGTTTAATTATAATTCTAAAATTAGACAAATTTCCTAACTTAATAGAGTAGAACGAGCAAAGAATATACGTTAAGTGTTTAACTTAATCTATTCAATTATATAATGTTACGTAACGCACTAATTATATACAATTAGCGTAAATTTTGCGCTAATTATATATAATTAACGTAAATTCTACGCTAGTTTAATCGAGTTAATATATAGATAAGATAAGATAAGATAAGCGAATGTTAATGCGACAAAGTTAGCTTAAGTTCTTGACATTAATTTGACGAAATTTAATTCTAGAATTAGGTTTGCGTCTTAATCTTAACTTAATTCTACAAGATTTAAGAGAATAGATTAAGTTAAGAAAAAAGTGTTTAACTCGACTTAACAATTATACTAGTTAAGAAGACAAAGAAATTAGTTAATTACAAATTCGACTTATTTAAGAACGTTAAAGTATTTTTAGTATTTCATATCTTATTATTAAAATTAGCAAATTTAATTACATTTTTATAGAATATATTTTATTTTTATTTATAGAAAGAGAAACAATCTAAGATTAAGAAAATCTTACAATAAAAATATTAAAAATATTTTATTAAGTAAAAAGAATATTCTATCTCGAAAAATATATAAGAGTTAAAGAAAAATCTTAATTGTTGTCGAAATCTTCTAAGAAAATTCTATTAAGATTAGATAGAAAAATAATAGCTTACTTTTAATTAATTAGAAGTTAAAACTATTCGAACAATATATTAAACAATAGCTTAGAAGTCTTTGCAACAAACTTAGCAAAATATATTTTATTTATCTTTAAATTGTTAATATTCTTTTACTTTGTTACAATTATTTCTTTCTTTTTATCTTCTAGAAAATTTAGTTATTTTTTCAAGCAACTTAATTTAGTATGCGCTTTGTATATTTCTTTTTTTAAATGTAATTGTTCTTTATAAATTTGTTTTATTAAAGTAGATCAGATTGCTAGATTATAATTACAACTTAATTGCATACATTTTATATACTTTTCGAAATTATTGTTTATATAATAGACTTTATTAGATATTGCACAATTGCAATAAAAATATATTACTAAACATATAAAATCTAGAATGTTAAGAAGATTTTTCTTACAAAAAGAAGAATTTTTAATATTAATTTTTCTTAAAGATATTGTAAGAAGATATTAAATTTCGAAACAAAAACTCTAAAAAAGAAGAAGAATATTATAAATTTACTTAAGTTATATTAGTAATTTAGATTCTATACATTATAAGCAAATCTATTATTATATTTAATATACTTACGAAACAAGTATTCTAAGTATAATATTTAATATACTTAACAAACAAATATCGCAAGCGATTATATTTATTATACTTAACAAGCAAACAAGATAAGCAATTTATTTTTTCTTAATATATAGAAACTAGAAATGCGACTTTTTTATAAATTGTGTTTAATTTATCTTAAGTCTTTACTTATTGTTACTTTAATTTATTAAATTATTTATAAAGATTTATTAAATATAAAATTGTTTATAGTTGCATCTCTTGTTATTAAGTAATTGCTTATATTGTTTGAAGACGTTTACAAATTTCTTCGATAATATAATTCTTATTAATATCTTTTACGAAAGTATTAGCGTAATATATTAGAAAGTTTCTTTATTGCTCTAATATCTTTAGTTGTTGTCTTAAGTTATATAATATTTATATTAATATTTTTAACTATATTTTGAAATTTTTTTTTGCAATTCTTGTTTTTATTTGTTGTTATTTAGATATACAATAATTTTTGCATTTTTATTAATAATTAACTTTAATTTAATAATTATAAACGCTCTCGAGATATTTTTAGAGAAAACTATAGATAACTAGTTTTGTAAATTGTTCTTAAAATATATAAAAAAAGACAAAAAAAAATAGAGAGAAACTTATTATAGTTTTGCGTATAATTGTAATATTTTTCTCTATGTTTTTATCATTGCAATTAATCTTAACAATTAGTTTGTTAATAATATCTATTATATTTAGTGTGATCGTTAGGTCGAGTTTCAACCCGATCGAGTTAACTCGCCCAACCCTAACCCTAGGATTAGGCAAATTTCCTAGCTTAATAGAATGGGACGAGCGAAGAATGCGCGTCGAATGTTCAATTTAACTTATTCGATCACGTGACGTCACGTGACGCGCTAACTTGATTGAGCTAACGCAAGGATCTACGCTAACTATATGCGATTAGCGTGGATTCTACGCTAGCCCTATTAGGTTAGCGCATAGATAAGATAAGATAAAATAAGATAAGCGAACGTTAACGCGACGAAGTTAGCTTGAGTTCTTGGCATTGACTCGACGAAACTCGACCCTAGAGTCGAGTTCGCGCCTTAACTCTAACCTAACTCTACGAGGCCCAAGAAGATGAGTCAAGTTAAGAAAAAAGTGTTCGACTCGATCTAACGATCACACTAATTATATTTGTTTATATAGATTAATTTCTTGTTAATTCTAAATAGAAAGCTATTTTGTCGAATAACTATTTTATAATAAATATAGATATAATTTTATTTTTTTAAATGTAAATAAGTAGATATTTAATATTGATATACAACATAATGTTATACTTGTAAATATTTTCGAAAGAGTATTAATCTATTAAAGATTAATAGATTAATTGCGAAAATTCGAATTTATTACGTAACTCGATTCTATAATATTAGATTCGAATTCTTAACAATTAAGTAAAAGAATTTGTTCTAAGCAAGTTAATTAAGTAGCTTAATTTATTAATCTTGAAAATTCGATTTTACGCTAAAAGTTTAAATCGAATTTCGATTCTAACTTTTAAAATCGAAATTTGATTCGAAAATTAGTTAAAAAAATTAATTGTTTCTTTTTATTATAACTATTGAATACTAGTCGATGCGCAATAATTAGACAATTCGAATAACACGTTAATTAAGTTAATTGAATATTGCGTTTATAAACTATTTCCAAAAATATAATTTGAGCGTGTAGGGAAATTTTTTTTTAACCGAATATGGATCGACGGCTACAGGAAGGGAAAAATCTTAGGGCTGTTATTCGTATAACCCTAAGCTTGCGCATACATTAATTCTGTGAAAAATAGATTCGTGTGCAAGTCGTAAGATCCGATCTCTGAACTTCATAATTGACAATGGTATGGAGTTCAGAGTGCCAAAAACACTCTTTTATCTCTGTCTCCTTTCGCCAAAGACGATTCCTGATCAGTCAACCCAAGACTGTAAGATACCGTGAAAACCTGCCTCTACAAGACGCAAAATATAAGACTACCTTCCACGACCTTTTTACGGTCGCAGTGACTAGTATCTTAAGCCGATCCCTCGCCAGAGTCTTAGCTCTCGTCACCGGAATACATCTGAAATCGAACATCACACCCTCAAAAACCCCGACTCATCATACAGTCCTTCCGTTGCCCTGTGCTCCCCTGTTTCCGTCTCTGCCCTCAGCCTTAACCCACCAACCGTTCTCCTCGTCTCACCCCGCATCGCTCTCGGACCACTAAGCACACTCTCAAAAGCCTTACAAGTCTCACTCCTCCCTCTCCTCTTCCCCCTCCCACCACCCTTCGCCTCAGACCCGTAAAAGAAATCGTTCTCCTCATCGACCTCGTCCCCACTACCCTCACCCTCATTACCACCCAGGCTATAATACCTCTCATGACTCTTCCTGTAGCTATCCGATCGTTCGAACTCGAAGATCTTGCTGGCATCAGAATTCTCCCTTCGCAATGCGGCGACAAACTTCTTGAGATCGCGTGTAGGAGGCGCCCAGCTGCCGGAGGTGTTCACCTTGGCAACGCGGCCTCTGGTGGGGCTGCGTCGCCAAGCTGTAGGTTGGAGCGCTCGGGGACCACCGGCTCGTGGAGGATGAGGTGGTGAAGGGAAGGGGAAGAGCGTGGATGAAGGGCGGGGTTCGAGGATCTTGCCTTGTGCAGACAAGGAAGGGTCTTTGCTGGTCTGCAGCGCGGAGAGGACCGTGGGGCTGAGGCTGATGTCAGATGCTGGTCGGAGCTGAGGCATACTCGGCAATGGAGGTGGCTTTTCTGGGGTTGTGAATGTGAATGACGCGCTGGGTGGGGCGTCGAAGATTGGTTGTCTACGATTCGGGTGGGCCGCGGAGTAGCGGGATTCAGAGGGTCGTCGTGTGGGTGTTGAAAGAGGCGATGGGGTGGGGCTGCGAGGGGAGGGGGTGTGCAAGTTGAGGAGGGAATAGGAAGGGTGCATGGAGAGTCGGGAAGCACGGGGTGCTGGGGTCGGTGTTGTACATATAGGATCGAAGACCGGGCGGGGCGGTGGTGGTGGATGGTTGGCGGCGTTGTTGACTTTGAAGACTTGACCGGTGTCTCTTTTGGTGGGCTCTTCTGGCTCTTCGGTTGTAGGTAGTAAGCCTACTGGAGAGGGAATGATGACTGGGATGTTAGAGATTCGAACGCAGTTTTGGCGCTTATGACCTCTCTCTCTCCCTTTCATATTCGCAGCTTTACTGTTGCTGAGCGCTGTTCCCTGTTCGTATTGGAAAGGATCGCTGGTGGCAATAGATAACGGGCGTGGATTGATTCCGCTATGCATTGGACTGTCCGTGACTTCTCCAAGGTGATATGTTCCAAACAGAACATTCCCAGAGACGTCCTGCAGGATAGTGGAAGAATGCTTGTTTAGGGGATCTTCGTGGATCTCGAACATCGATTTCCGGCTGAGTGGCGACGACGGTGTTGGCGCACGTTTTGGCGGAGCCTTCTTGGCTAGCCCTCGAGCCTCTTTTAGCATTTGTAAAGGCGAGCCATCCTTGTTCAGTGTTGTACTGGACGTATTGTGCGATGGAAGAAGATCCAGCAGGGATATAGACAAACCACTGCTAGCGCTTCGAGGTAAATGCTGCTGGATACTTGCATGGAATGAGTGTTTGGTCTGTAGCTGTGGACGAAGCCTCGCCTCCTTCAAAGCATCGATCGGGTTAGCAGCTCGAATAAGATTCCCCGAGTCCCACTTGAAGCTTTCATCATCCTCCAAGCCTAACGCTGTGGACCCTAGATCATGTGGTGAGACCATGCTGAGGGAGGTGAGGTCCGTTTCGGCTTGGGAAAAGCATTTCGAGATTCCATCGTTGAGGATCGAAGTATCTCCGCTTAGAAGACTGTGCTCAGATCCTCGGTGTTCAGTCGGACTGCGTATGCTCTGGAAACTTTTCGAGACGATGTTAAGCGGCAAAGGGGGGACAGGCTGCGTGGGAGCCAAGCCAGATTGCCGGGCGCACAGGCTGGTTGACCCTGTTCTTGTTCTTCGAAGTGGGTGTAGATTTACCGCTTCCGCTTTCATCGAATCGGCATCGTACAGTCTTGCTTGGTTTCCGGCCCCTGTCAAGGAAGTTGGCAACGTACCGTAAGAGACACTGCGTTTCTTGGTGATCGACAGAGGCTTTGGTCTTAGCGCTGCGTTGGGCGAGACTTCGGACAGCGGACTTCCAGTCGGCATAGCTACTTGACACGAGCTTCGTGGTTCGGTCTTCGAACGAGGTAGGTCCGTCTGACGCTCTGTATTGGTCAACATGCCAGTTCCTTTCAACTTCGCCAGCGGTATCATAGTAATCGAGGATCTAGTCAGTCGCCGTGGTAAAGGCCAAGATTGCTGATGTGCACTTGTGTCAGGTGCTGTAGGATTAGAGGTCAATGCGCCCGAAGTCTTGTACAAGTATTGACGGCGTGGTAAGCTTTCGCTTGAAGAGATCGCTGCATAAGGGGTAGGGTAGCCATGGGGCATGCGGGTCGAGCTGCGCAACAGTGCTCGATTTCGTGGAAAGCTTGGGATGTCTGCATCCGCCATGCTGACATTCCCTCCAGGGAATCCACTTAGTCTGCGTACATTCGTAGTGTTCATCGAAAGAAGAGCGCGACGATGCTTTTTACGGAGGACAAGAATCACGGAAGTAATTCCCAATGCCACGAAAACAACCCCACCAACGATAACTAACACAAACACGGTAAACGGAGTGATACTGAGCGCCATGATTGTTTTTTGCGCTCTAAAGGAGTTGGTGAAGCTGGTTGAAATGAGCTGGTGGAGCCAAAAGTACGATTTCGAGGGCGGAAGGTAAGGAAACAATTGTATCATAGAATACTGCAAGCTGTTGTCTGTCGCTGGAGCTCGGATACTTTGCCTATCAAGCGTAATCAAGCATGCTCAAGGAATTGCTGCAGAATGTCCTTGATCAGGACAATGGTAGGATAAGGGAAGTGGCAGAAGTTCTCTCAAGTCTCAGCAAGGGGTGAAGCTCAGGAATGGAGAAACATCAACAACCATTGCTCTAGCTACGAAAGAAAGCGTCGAATTGACACAAAACTTACTCTATGGCTTGTTCTTGAAGAGTGGGAGCAGATAGGCTTGACTGGTCATATTTGTTGGGTGCAAGAGCAGTATAATGTCCAGCCAAATCTAGCTCGGGTGATTTCGAAAATGGCAATCGGCCACCAAGTGAATCGAAAAAGCATACTCAGGCCGAAATCACCCTAACGCTTCGAAGATCCCATCATAAGAACTCCGTTCAGCACGAGACGACTGGGGAACCGCGCACCCCTCACTCTCTTCATTCGCCTGAGACCCCTGGATCGGTTCCCCAAACTTGTGCTATGTCACGACATGGAAAAGAACAGGTCATCGTTGCACGATGCGTTACAATAAGTACGCTCGAAGTATTCTTATGAATCGAGTGTGCTTACTTGCAGTATCAAGACTCTCGTAGTGTTGACTGACCCCCTGCAGCCAACCGTTGAGCAACCGGGAAGAGCTGCTAGTCGGATATTGAGGCGGATAAGCAATGCACATAAGTGTCATAGTTCAGAAAGGCAGACGATCGGATATATGAAACGGCATCCCCACTTATCTGACTGGCTCGCCATGTCGCCACGTGCGTCAAGCTTAGCCGCAATAATGGCGTGGTGATCTACAACACTATGAGGGACAACGGTAACCTGTAGAGCTCCTATATCGATTTTACTGATGAATTTCCCTTCTCTCACTTATCTCCTAAGAATCGAAAAGGTCCTTGTATTTCGGACCCACTACTGTCAGCTTAACACCAAGTTTGGCTTCAGCGAGGACAATAGTCTTCCGTCAACGGCAGTGACTACGGAAAATGGGACCCCGGCTCTTGTTACTCACAATACTATCTCTGTCAGCTCAAGCAACACCGTCATGCTACGGTTCAAAGCGGACACATGGGAACGCCTATGAAATCTCCATGATTGACTGCGCAGACGTACTCGAGCACATACTCGCTGGTAGCAGTTCCACACAGCCTGTAGTATGGAGCTCCATGATGAGGAACATCCCATCTACGTGGGCTGTCAATTCATGCGCGGTGAACATCTTCCTCGCCAACGGCGCTAGTCAAACAATAGCGTCACCCTACTCGGTAGCTGAGTCCGCCATGGAAATCATGCGAGCCTGCCTGGCCAACAACTCTGACATGGCCGTTACTCTGACTGGAAATATCGAGCTTCCTCCCAGGTGACCACGGAGGTATAATAGGTCAGTACTCGACGAAGATGACCTTCGAAGGGAAGTAGCTGACGAAGGATCTTCTTTTGGCACAGGTCGTAACGGGGTTGATCACAGAACACGGTCAGGGTGATCAGGGTTGGGCAAAACGAGGAAATAAGGCCTACTGCTCAAGGCTAGCTCAAATGAGATCGACTCCCCTCCCGGATTCCGGAACGAATCACTGGTCCACGAAATAGTCGTCGTTGGACCGCTTTGGCGTTGTAGCATAAGACTGCGATGCGGATGGTATCAATTGCGTCATAAATGTATGTGACAAAGATGGCCCTAGTTGTGTCCTCTTGCGCGGCGGCCTTCACATGAGGTCAGCACAGCTATGAGAAGAGACTTCAGGTGGCCTCAAATAGAGAGGCCGAATGTCAATTATCTGGAAGTTGTTGTAAGATTTCCAGGCGCTGCTACCTGGATATATCCTGAACACGTGATCCCAATCGATAAGGAACGTGATTTAAAGCCCGGGTCTCTTTTCACCAGGCTTCATGACATCTCTCCATGTGATCACCAACACACCTTCTTAAAAGATGTTGATTCAGAATATTGAAAAAGAACCAGCTCAGCTGGATGGGCCATTACAGGGTGGGCGATTCCGGCACGGCAACACCACTGCTCCATCAGAGCAGAAAGTTGTACCGCTCTTCACCAACAAAGGCAAGACCGCTATCGTCACCGGCGCTGGGGCTGGTATCGGCCTAGCAGTGGCTCAAGGCCTGGCCGAGTCAGGAGCAAATGTCGCAATATGGTACCACAGCAACAGGAAAGCTCTTGACCGTGCCCAAGAGATCGAGGAGGAATATGGGGTACAATGTGAGAAGATAGCGTCATTCGCTCATGTATGGATGTTAATGTCTCTGAGGGTTGAGGCAGAGCATACCAAGCCGTTGTCACGGACCACAAACAAGTCGCAGCAGCTGTCGATCAAGTCCTTGAAGATTTCAATGGCCGCCTAGATATCTTCGTTGCCAATGCTGGCATACCATGGACCCAAGGGCCGATGCTCGATGGTGAAATCGATCACTATCGCAAGGTCGTAGCGACAGATCTTGATAGCACCTTCTACTGTGCCAGGGCGGCTGGTCGAGTTTGGCGGCGGCAGAAAGAGCAGGGGACAGACATCTATGGCAGGACGCTCAAGGATTATCGGTACGGAAGCTTCATCGCTACGGCCAGCATGAGCGGCCATATTGTCAATATTCCTCAACTTCAGGCTGCCTATAATGGCGCCAAAGCCGGCATCATTCACCTCGGTGAGGGTTCTTTAACGGCGCTTCGGAGCAAGTGCGAGGCTGATTTGATCCAGTTCGCTCGTTCGCTGTTGAATGGGTCCGGTTCGCGCGAGCTAACAGTGTGTCTCCGGGCTACATGGCCACTGATATATCTGACTTCGTGCCTATAGAGACGAAGAACATATGGAGGGATAAGATACCTATGGGGTCGGTCTCCATACTTCCTACGAGTTGCCGAAGGCTAATCTCAGGTTAGACGAGAAGGGGAAGTCCATGAGCTCAAGGGAGCGTTCCTCTACCTCGCCTCTGATGCATCAAGCTATACTACTGGTACTGACATCATCTGCGATGGAGGCTACGTCCTTCCATAGAGGGCCGATCAAATTAAATCGGTTCACTACAAACGCAAGATGGGACGCCTTAATTGAGTCAAGAGCTTCGACGAGCAAGGGAATTGATCAATAACCGAGTTAACATCTCATACATTCAGAACATGCATCTATCGCAATGTAAGATTGGTACATATGTACTTGTGGCCGGTACACTACCTTACTTTAGCAATCGAAGTGCATATTGCGCTAAACCAGTTGGGGTAGTGTATAGTATGTATTAGCATTGCGGTGAAGTACCATTTCCTTGGGTCCATCCTCACCTTGCTCAATTCATCAGGAGCCATAACAGTTGTTCAAGCCGCTCAAGGGTTGCGGCTTGGCTGCGGCCTGCACATACTAACCTGGCAAGCTTTCCCCGCCTTGGAAAGGATACGAAGCATGATAGTCAAGACTTACTTCAGAAGTAGGCAAATGTGGTCCACGCCCCTTCAGAGGGAAAGTACATGTAGGTAGTCTCAGAAACAGCCTTTCTTCGTCCAATCCAGCAAATGTGAGCTGGGGGTACGCAACGCAAAAAGGGCCCCTAGGGACACAGATCGAATGTAATTGTTTTTTCATCTCTTATTATCCACACAAAACGCGTTACATCTTTGGAAGACAATGCTATCAAGACAGGGGCAAGTGATGCTAGTCGTGGAACAGGTGTAGATTCCCTTGCATTAATTTCTTTCCGACACTATCTGCCCGCTACCAGAGCAATCGACTCCTACACTAGAACAACAATTGGAAGCACTGGACGCCAGGTCCTGCTTGATGATTGTACAGAATGCTTCGAAAACCATCACGCGATTAACATGGCCAAATGACCTGCCCCGCTCCGCTCGGCGCAGACCCATCACTTGAGCCTACGTAGGCAGTCACCTTGGTCACACCTGCGTTCTGGCTACTGTCCTTCAGAATCGGCCATTCGTATTTGGTGAAGAAGCTTCCGTCCGGCAGGTATGGATTGCCGTCTTTACCCGCCGGGAGGACGACCACGACCTCTCCGGACGAGACAGCGGCAAAGGCCTTGGACATGTTGACCCAAAATTGATCATTTTCATCGCTACCCCAGGTTTTCTTGCCATCTGCCTCGGCTTGGTCTGCTTGTGCCTTGAGATCCAATTGATACGTGACCGCACCTGCTTCCCAGAGGGTGACTCCCCCTGCACGTCACGATATCAGCATGGTAGGATTGTTCGGTCCGGAAAGGGGTTTTGGTAGCTTAGGTCCAAGACTTACCGTTCGCCTTTGCGTATGCCTTGGCAGATTCGATGGCTGCGCTCGAATAGAACACGCCTTTGTCTTTGCCAACGGTGAGATGCTGTTTGCAGGTATCAACGTTGGGGAATGCTGGTGTCAGATCGTCGCGTCGGAACAAGGATGTCGGAGCGTTGCGCTTGATGGATCGTGCATCGTCATGTGGGAGTATACCACGTCGAGAGGGGACAGCAGACGTGAAGACAGTACCAAATAGGAAGAGAAGGGAGAGGAAGAGCGACAATACAGATATGTGATTGCTGCGGCGCATCATTGCAAATCGATTGGTGGGAAGAAGTATTGGAGTAGCTATTCTGCTCTTCTAGGAAATGGGTTTATGGATGGAACTTTGTGCTGCGCTGGGAAGACTCTTATACTCATTCGAGTTTTGTCCTTCCATTCCCTGTATGCTCAATATCACATCAGGCCGCTCTTACAGAGGCTCAGCTCATTACCATAAACCCAAAGGATACGTCTACGTTGCACATTTGAAACTCTGACGACATAGGCGCAAGAAAGGCACTGCGGTCCAACAATCTCAAGATATTGCAGCTAAACCTCTGTTCAACAACATTCGGGTGCTGCGACGTGGTACGGATTTCCCTGCCTCCCATCTACGCCGTTGCTCTAGATGTGCCTCATGAAGGCTGGACTAGATCCTGACGCGTTATCTCAAGCCTTGTTATGTGAAACGATCGATGGAACATGGATATCACGAGGAGGTGAGATGTGAAACAAGACATGCATCCGGCGCGGATTGGAAGAATTTCTCTTGCATCCATCAAGTACATAGTTGTTTTGCTGTCACAAAGTACGGTTCAGAAATATCTTTCGGCCAAGCCCTGTAGGGCTTAGGGGTAGGGCTAGTTTCAACAGACACATTGATCTTGCGCTACCATTTCACACTTATTCATAAGATCAACATGATTGCAACGGGGGAAATATGCCTGCACACGTCATACATGAGGTACACATATGTGGTACCGGGCGCTAAGCTGGCGTTTCATCTCGGTGCACCTCGAAGAGTTGGAGGCAATACCTCACTTCCTTCCTACTTCGCCCCATTTATAACCAACAAGCGCACGAAACGCGGCGCTTACTGCGCCTGCGGTAGCTCCAGCTCGCTACATTCCCTCGGACTTAGCCCCATGAGCTTGGTACAGTCTCGCCCTATGAGGTCTTACGACCTGGGGTACAGTCGGACAAAGCTGAGTCATGCGCTACTGATACGCATCCTATGAAAAGGCTATGCACATAGGGAAAGAAGGTGTGACCAAACCGCCAGCTTTGGTAATCCTTAAGGCTGTCTACCTCTGCCTTGCCGCATGTTTGATCCTCCAGGCACGACTTGCGAAACATCATGCCCCCCACTCATCTGACCAACGGAGGCACGTACGGCGGGCAGTGAATGCAGATGTCGAGATGGCAGTAAGAGCTCAGCCTGCTTCTAACGAGCGTGGCAAGGTAGGTGGAATTGATCCCATACGGCGAGTCTTGACACTCGCTTTCCGGTCTCCGCCTCATCAATCCATTTTCAAGTAACGCACCTTCAGCATATAAGCTGTCTCCTACCCAGCAAAATTTCCCATCTTAAAACGGTGGAAAGGACTTTTACCACAATACGAAATTACCACTCCCCATAAACAGCTCTATATTTGCAACCATGAGAGTCTCATCAGCAATCTGTCTCACCTCCCTCGCCCTTACCGCCAGTGCCACGGAAGGAGTGATCGGCTACAATGCACTCTTCGGCCGCGCAGACTCTTGCCTGAAAATCACCACCGGCGCTAACGAGACAGTACCCGATCCCTCGACCCGCTTCATCGGCACCACCAGCACCAGTGCCGCCGCTTCTTCGACAACCCCGGCGCCGGCTCCAGCCACCCCTACCCCACCCTACGCTCAGGGCATGTGCAGTCTTCACATGACGCAATGGGACTCCATGGCCGACGCGACTGCCAACAACGGCCTGAACGACGGCATATACGGCTGCGAGGTCCGCATACTGGACAACAACCAGCAGACAATCGGATGGCAGGTCCATACCGACTGCTCGTCCGCTCAATCTCTTTCCGTGAACAGTAAATTGGAGGATCCAATTGTCATCACGCCCGAGGCACAAGGCGATTACGTGCAGTTCACTGCTGGGCGTGACGGTTGGCCATCTTCGCAGCAGGGACCTCCGGATCCGAGTTGTCGGGTGGGAGGCTGGGACGGAAGTGATGATCCTGCTGTAAGTTCTCCTGCAAGAAGACCACGGATGTGAAGGCTGATTTTCTCAAAGTACCGTCAGATGGACTGTTACTTTCCTTGCTCGTGGGGTGGAGGACATTGTTCGGATGGGTCGTGCTAGAGACTGAAGTCGGATCTGTGGTGTTTAGTCTTATTGGCTGGAGGCAAGGGGGATGTTTCAGACTTTGCATAGGATTGCCTGAATATCAGACGCTCTATCACATCCAAAAATAGTTATAGAATATCGTGAAAAGCTTCCAATCCTTCGATTCATGCATAATATCTATTTGATTGATTAGGCGTACTTTCCTCTCAAAGGCAACAGCCCGTCCTTTCCGGGCTTCATGATCGACAAGCCCTCCAACAATGGTCTGATGCATTCGCAATTGGGACTTGGCTAAAGGATGTTCTGCATTCATTCCCACTTGGCTGCGACACAGCTCAGCCTCAATCCGAGATTGCCCCTCCACACCTGCCAACTTGCTGCAGCCTAGCAAATACATTTGTAACACTGCAATGGTAGGTGGATATAAAGACTACTACTGGCACTAGTGCGAAACATAGCAGATCTTGTGAAGTAAGTCTTGCAACTAAAGTATAAGAAATGTGTCCAACCCAATTATTCTGAACCTCATCCCAATCAAAAACTCCCAATCAAAAACTCCCTAATTCAAAATATCTCCACCAGAGGCCCATTGGTCTTCATTCCATCGTTGAATCCACTATCCATACCATCACCCTAGGATCTAGAGATGGCTACAAGTATTTCTCCTTCACGAAAAGGTACGTTCCGCATTTCAACAAGTATGCTCGATCTAATCACGAGAAAGTAGAAGCATTGGACACTGCAGCCGCCCAACCCGACCGAACCCAGCTCCACAGCCTCGCCAAAGAGGCTGCTGGGTTGGAGGACATCGCTGCTGTCAAATACGCAATCTCCCTCGGCGCCCAACCCTCGCAGATGATCATCCCGGCACTCTCACTCGACAAACCCGACATCCTTGCTTGTCTTCTCGACGCTGGTCTCGAGATCAACTATCGCATTCCAGGCTACACCGGTAGCCCGCTGACCGGCGCCTCCGCCTTCGCCAAGACCGAGCTGGTCAAGACTCTACTCGCGCGGGGCGCGGACCCGAACCTCGAGAATTGCGGCTGGGGACAGTATCATCTCAGACCGCCTGCTGCTGCTGCAGACGGATGGATGAAGGACGAAGAGGCGGCGGAAACGATAAGGGTTCTGTTGAATGGGGGGGCGAGGTGGGAGGGGAGTGCGGCGCTGCAGCTTGCGGCTGGGAGGGGGAGGGTGAGGGTGGAGTGTGTGAAGGTGCTGGTTGGGGCCGGAGCAGATGTGAATGAGATTGTGGGGAGAGTGGAGGAGAAGAGTGCGTTGAGGTTGGCGGAGGAGAAGGGTTGCGAAGAGGTGGTGAGGATCTTGAAGGCGCGTGGAGCGAAGGAGTAGGGGCACGTCAAGGAGATCAGATTGGTTTTGTACTTTGCGAGGCGACCATCCAATATTACATTGCCGTTACCTACTAGACATGTCTCTATCATAGATGTGTGCAAAGGAGGAATCACCACTTTTTGGCTAGATATATGCATACAACCTCTCCTCAGCTCCCTTACTACGTATTCTAAGTACGTCTTCTCCTGCCACTCCCACAACCATCTGGCTGATTACCACCTATGATTCCAAGCCAGCTTTTAAGGGGAGTAGAAAACAAAGACCTGCTATTAACGCCTTAAAGCTCTATGATCGTGAAAGCGATGATCAGCATGATCAGGCAGAATGCGTCATCCTACTCAATGGCGCCCTGATCGAGATGATACATTATGAGAACTCCTCGCCTTAGGCGATAAATCCGACGTTGGATCGTTTGAGGTAAAGGACCTAGATGCGATCCGCGTCATTCCTAAGTAAGAAGTTTCCACTTCCTGTAGGCCAGTCAAATCAATCGTACATACATTTAGTACATTCCAGCGTTTAAAGTGAGTAGAATTTTTTTCTCGTCCTTAGTAGTCGGCCTCATTATCATCCAGGCCCATCCAGATCCCTCCAGTCCTGTACGGTCGAAAGCTTTTAGTCGCTATATTCCAATAGTATTCTTGAAAATTAATGTCCCCTTCGTAAGGGTCAGTCAGTCTTGAACACTTTACTATTCACCAGAAAGCAGCGCTGCTCACCCTCTTCTCGATGTTTTGGTAAACGTGACGGGAAAGTTCAGGGGGAAGGTCTTGAACGCTACTTGCTTGGCATAGGGCTGACTAGCGTCAGCACTAGCACCGTTAGACGCATATGGTGAGCTAGTCATTCGGTATAAGCAATATTTCGCTGTATAATGACATCAATAGCTGACCGCACTCCACCATCAGCACAAGACCTTTGTCTACCACCCGTCTCCGCATTTTTGCGACTCGCCGTCCGGTCACCGGCCAGCATTCAAATTTGTCCGACTAATTGGACGGGCAAAGCTACACTCACCCACCCCTTCTTATCACGATGGCAGCAACCGACTATCGACCTTCCGGCGCCATGCATTTCGATCATCGCAAACCTCTCCCTCCAGCACCTCGTATCACAGCACACAGAGATGACATCCGACCACTGACCAAGATCGTACCTGACGTGGTATCTCCACCTTCTAGCCAACAGCAAACAACTTCGACCTTCTCCACGTTTTCCCGAAAGGGAGGCCAAAGCCCGGCTTCCTCGCAAACCTATTACCACAATGCGATGAACACAACCCGCCGTACCCCTTCCACCTCGACGACCTACACAGCAACCGGTCCCTCACGCACACCGTCATCCGCCTCGACGGCGCTCAGTAGAACGGCTTCCACCAGGTCGGGGGCATCCATTTGTCCCTCGAGCTATGTAGCCCTCATGCGAAAACAAAAGGCAACAGTATGGTGTGACCGTTCGCAGCATGAGGATCCAAGATTACTGGCACAACAGAAAGCTGCCAAAGCAAGGGCATTCCGAGAAATCAGCGGGCCCAACATCGAAGGCCGGACGAGTACGAGTGGCAGCATGGGAGGTGGAACCATGGGCGTCAGGAGCAAGATTAGGCATCACGGCATACCCAAAGCAGCAAGCTACAGCTATGCCAACATGGTAGGAGGAGGTGTACCCATGCGGCTGAGTGCGAATGAAGTGGAGAACGATGGGTTAGGCCGGGACGATGACAGTTTCAGAGGAAGCAACCACCGAAGAGAAAGCGGGCGAAGCTCTCTGAGCAGTAACCAATTTCTCAACGTCAATAGCCGGCCCTCGAACAGGTATAGCGAAGGAAGCACGCCCACTGACATCAGTCCGAGCGCAGATATCGCTGAAGTGGAGGAGACACCGGTCCCAGGCAACCATCATAATTCTTCGAAAGGGGACTACTTTACACAACCATCGGGCAATGGAGGTAGTGGAAGCTCATCTGAGATGGAGTCAAGCTTCGGGAATGTCGGCCAGCTAAAGGCCCCCAGCAGCGCGAGACGGGAGGAAGGGAAGAGCGCGGAAGAATTAAGACGAAGGGGAAGCGTCGACGAAAGGGCGAATACAATGGGGAGCCTAGGAGGTGTCAGGCTGTTTGTTGCCAATCCAGATTTGAGCGATTGATGGTCACGATGGTTTTCGATCGGCCAAGTGGGGGATAATAGAAGCTACAGGAATTGCACAACCTGCGAGGAGTAAGAAGCACTATACTAATTTGTCGACGGAATGAGAGCTAGCAATATCACGCACGATATTCTACAAACATCAATAATTTGAGGCCATTGCTTGGCAACTGGACTCAAGATAACAGTCGCACACCTAATTACCCAGAAGTATTGCGTGTGAGAATTTTCGCTTTGTCACGAGCTAAAGTAGAGTACAAGTACATATAACTTGCCCTTTGCCTTCCTCTGCAGTCTGCACAAAAGCTTTCAAGCATAATTAAAGTAACACGCTAGTCAAGCTACCCCTGCTCCTTCTGGAGGTACCTGCATATTGTCCCGTCGAGATCTCACGATCATTTACTTTCTCTCTTTCCTAGATCGATGATTATGCTAATGTCCCTGCGACACCCTTGTGTCCCAGTGGACTCAACACATGATTCGATGCATGCGGTGTGAGTGACAGGTTCGTTGCTCTCACCAACCATGGTCACTCTCATCAGTCAAGCGCCAAATGGCGTCACAAAGAAACCCCCGCCGAGAAACACCACCCTTGCCCACAGGGAGGACCAGCGCACGGATCTAGAAAGATGGCGATTGCTCGATGAGCGCGGTCGCCAGACCTGGCACTATATGAGCTCCGACAAGCAGGCAACAGAATGGCCGCAAACCCTTGCTGACAGGCACCACCTTGGTCTACCATTGGTTCGAACTTTGTGCACTTTTATACCGTTGAACCTCTCCGTTGACAGCTCTAGGACTTGCCAGACCCTCCTTCAGCAACAACTCCGCTGGCGTCTGCGGCTAACGCACTAAGCTTCTTCTCCAACCAGCAGCTTCCTCCTGGTAATTGGGCTTGTGAGTACGGCGGACCCTTGTTTTTGCTGCCGGGCCTGGTCATTGCTTGGTACGTTACCAAGACGCCTATACCGGAGCACATATCCATCGAGATTAAGAGATACCTTTTTGCTCGACAACATCCGGAAGATGGAGGCTGGGGTCTACACATCGAGGGCGAAAGCTCCGTCTTTGGGACAGCCATGAACTATGTCGTCTTAAGATTACTGGGAGCTTCCGAAGAAGATAGCCGCATGATCAAAGCGCGAGGAAAATTGCATCAACTTGGTGGTGCGGTCAACGGACCCCACTGGGCGAAGTTCTGGCTCAGCGTTCTCGGCGTCATGGAGTGGGAGGCTGTCAATCCTGCCCCACCAGAGCTATGGTAACTCCCAATCGTGCCACGAGAATCACTTCGGGTTCTGATCTACTTGGTAGGCTTCTACCTAACTGGGTGCCAATAGCTCCCTGGCGTTGGTGGATCCACATGCGACAAGTCTTTCTCCCAATGTCTTACATCTGGTCCAACAGGTTTTCATACACGTCAACCGCACTCACCCTTCAACTTCGACATGAGCTGTATACGCAACCATACTCATCCATCGACTTTGCCTCTCATCGAAACACGATATCGGATCGAGACAACTACCATCCAAAGAGCGGCATTCTCAACACTATCAATTGGGCCCTAGTTCATATTTGGGTGCCCTATTTAAGGAGTGATGCTCTGATAAAGCGCGCGGAAGACTACACATTCGACCTAATCCGGCGAGAAGACGAGAACACCGACTACTCGAACCTTGGCCCTGTCAATAGTCCTATGAATTTTCTTGCCTGCTATATCCAGGAGGGTCCAGACAGCTACTCTGTCAAGCGACACAGGGAGCGCTTACATGACTTTCTATGGATGAAAGACGAAGGTATGCTCATGAATGGCACAAACGGCGTCCAGACCTGGGACACATCCCTTCTTATCCAAGCGGTTGTTGAAGCCGGGCTCGCGTCCGATCCCCGCTGGAAATCAACGTTGGCCAAGGCCCATGAATTCTTAGACGATCAGCAGATTAGAGAGGATGTGCCGGAACCGGATGTCTGCTACCGCCATCGGCGAAAGGGGGCTTGGGCATTCAGCACGCGCGCGCAGGGCTATACTGTCAGTGACTGCACCAGCGAAGGGCTCAAATCTGTAATTATGCTGCAAGAAATACCAGGCTTTCCGTGCCTTATATCGGATGAAAGGCTCAGAGATGCCGTGGACACCCTACTAACGTTGCAAAATCCATCTGGGGGTTGTGCAAGCTACGAGACCACAAGGGGTTCAGAATACTTGGAACACTTGAACGGTGCGGAAGTCTTCGGGCGGATCATGGTCGAGTATGACTATCCTGAATGTACCACCGCAGTCGTCACCGCCCTGTCTCTCTTCTCGAACCAAGATCCCGAGTATCGAAAGGACGACATCGCCAGAACGCTTGACGAGGCAGTCAAATACATCCGCAAAGCTCAACGAGCAGATGGCTCATGGTACGGCAGCTGGGGCATCTGCTTCACCTACGCTGGCATGTTTGCTCTCGAGTCACTAGCCTCCGTAGGCGAGACGTACGAAACGAGTGCTCGAGTCCGCAACGCGTGTGAGTTCTTCGTCGGCAAGCAGAGGAAAGATGGCGGATGGGGCGAAAGCTACAAGAGCTGTGAGACTGGCATCTACACAGAGCATGCGAACAGCCAAGTTGTGCAGACTTGTTGGGCTTTGATCGGACTCATGCATGCCGGATATCCAGAACAAGGACCTATCGAAGATGGAATCAGATTAGTGATGAGTAGGCAGCTCCCGCAGGGTGGCTGGGCGCAGGAGGCTATCGAAGGGGTTTTCAATAAAAGCTGGTAAGTCTGAACTCAAAACCCATCATTTCCGCGAATGAAAGAAAGCGTTGACTCTAACAATAAGTTGATGAATAGTATGATCTCCTACCCGAATTACAAGTATATATTTCCTATCAAGGCGCTTGGCATGTTCGCACAGCGTTTTGGCGATGTACGGGTGCTGTAGCGCCAGCCTCCGAGGAGACGTATCGACCTCCGTTCAGAACATCGTTGAGCCTATATTCAGGAGGAGCAGATCAAAACACGCAGGACTTGCGAGATCTCCGAATGCACGCCAGCCATCAAATCCGTAGGTCGAGGTATGGTGCTCGACTCTCACATCAATACTCTCATCTGACACGGGTAACTAGGAGCTGTAGGGCCCCCTAGTCGAGGTAGTCCTTTGGGTACCCGCTTATAACCGGTTCATCCGATCTCGCTATCTTCCTGGCATTACAACTATGATGGCCACACAGAACTCTATCAATAGTACTAAGCTCCTAAGAGGACGAAACATATGAGTGCTCTAGGTGGACATAAAAAGTTTTGGCGGCCAGAAACCTCAACAATCCCTGGGAAGGCTGATGAAGGAACAGGGTTCGCAGTCGACATGAATTTTCTGTCCGATAGACTTTATGGACTGCTTATAGGTCGTGTGTCTGCTTTTGATGATGGTCTCGAATTGGGCTCTCTCAGACATCTTACAGCTCTCAAGCGACACCCCATAAAATTCTCATATTGCTTCGTTGCATTTTCTTACTGAAGTAGTCATTATACCGCCTGATACCTGGGCTTCAACACCTTCAAGCTATGATTTAATCTCACGCCCTTCTTCAGCTCCACCGAGTTTCCAACACTCGTTTGTTTTGGATCAATAGTTCACTTTATGGATAACAGAAGCTGATTCCGTACTAGATGATGTACTTCTCTCTCGGCTGTTCTACTGTGCGTTCACTACGTCTCCACTTTGATTGTATAACATTCTTCATCATTAATGGAGCCTACCGTTTCATCTCCGCGTCTTGCTGTTATTCCACGCTTGTTCTTCAGTGAAGATGTCCATCTTCTTGACATACCTATTCACATAGAATCCGAAGCTGTTTCAACTTATCCCCAACAATCTCAAAATTCCATTCCCATCCCCCGGTCACCCTCAACATGTCCTCCAGCAACTCCTCACCCTCCCACCTCGACCCTCTCCTCGAAGCGCAACGTGCACCCCGAAGCGGACAAAGCCAGAGCCTGCCTTCTGGCCCACCCGACCGCGATCCCACTGCAATTGTCGATTGCCCGGAGTTGCTGTCGCTTCTATGCCAGGACTGGACCGATGCGGATAAGGATACGCTGCTCTCGACGTTCAACGTCGTACGTTGCGAGCCTCGCTCTAAGGGCGAATATTTGCCTCCCAAGAACGCATGGGGCTGTGAGGACGCTGTAGCGGCGGAGGCATGGCGGGGATACTTCGATGGGCGGACGCTCAAGGATCGGAGGATTGGGAGGAAGGTTGAGGTTGTGGAGATGAAGGTAGGTGTGCGGCTCTATACCCTTGGCATAGTAGTTTACAGTCCTTTTCCGCCTTCGTCGTAGGCTGTCTGTAGTCAAACACGCATCCTAAGGCGGTAAGACCGTCGCGAATCCGTCTCCCACTCTTGATAGAGTCAAGCTGATGAATTGATTGTACGCTGTAGGATGGCGACTGGTCACACGTCGTCCGAGAAAACAGCATCCTCATCGACTCCTCCACGAGTGCCATCTTCGGCTTCGTAATGTACGCTTTCATCCCCGCCCATCCCCCCTCCACGCTCGCCTCCGGTCTGCTAAGCTACCTAAACACCACCGCCCTAAAGCTCGGCAACATGGTGCGCGACGTTCGCCGCGACGACCTCGGCAAGATGCCTCAGCTGGGCTACACCCCGGGCTCTCGCTCCGCCGTCCCCCGAACCCTGACCTGGTGCCGTGGTCTCTCGTGCACGACGCACACGACGGGCTCCCTGCGGCAGTGCATCCACGAAGCGACCTCCATCACGGCGCTGCTGTGAAGCGCCAGCCGCGCCGTCTTGCCCCAGGCCATCATTGACGACTTCGACACTCCGACAACCACCGCGGGGCTCCCCCGCATGGACTGGAATTCCTTCGGGTGTCCGCCTGCCGGTGCTCACATCTCTGCGGTGATAGATGCCCGAGTCTATGAGTTGACAGGCCTGTATCTGGGGCGGTTGAGTGCGTTCGCGGGACAGGATTACACGCGCTTCCCGCACAGTGAGAGCAATGACAACGAGTATGTGGTTTCGCTGACGACGAACCGCGCGGTGCCGGAGGAGCAGGGGAGGCATTTCTACTACGCGCGCTATGGGGTGAAGGTGGTCAATCGGACGGGGGCATTGATCGTCCATCGGGTAGGGGATGCTCATGGGACGATGTAAGGAGGAGCTCAACACTCGAGCGATAGGGTGCAGAGAAACCGCTTACAGATATGCCAGGCTCCCGCATCGATCCCCGCAAGAAGAGACGGCGAAGGGGAGGGCGGTGGAGCAGAATGGTTTGAGTTTGTTGTTGCCTAGGGGTATTTTGAGGGCGTGGAAGAGTTATCAAAGGCGATGAGATGGTACTTCCCAGTTCAAGAGTTTGGAGGCAGTAATGATGATCGGCGAGCAGATGGGATATCCAGTGAAGATGACGACGAAAACGAAGACGTGATGATGAAGACTTCCTCGAGAACCTGAAGGTTGGTCCTCTACTGATACTTAAATTTGAACAATTCCCTCATGATCTAATAGATCGTAGTCATGTCTCTAGCATATATGTATCTCCTGCGCCGATATGGATGCTCCTTTTTAAGAATTGCTACATAAGCGCCGGGCTACTTTGCAAGCCTGAAGGAGATATTGACGCACCGGCGAGGGTTCACATAAGCAGTGACCCACTGCTAAAGCGACACAGTGGTAAAGGATAGACGGGAGCTGACACAGTCGGAGGATCCGAAGGGAGCAACAAGTTGGCGGATTCTGGGTTCAATGGCTACCAAGCGCATGCGCACCCACTGCTGCCATTGCAGAGGATTCTCCTTGGAGGTATTCCAACATACCTAACGTGCATAAAGTAAGCAAAGTATGTATTATATGTGCGTTGATGCTACAGCGGATACTTTGAAGACAGGAATAAGGTCACGTGCGCGGAATGAGACATTGGACCTCGGCATCTCTGAACCGAGGTCCTTCTGTTCAGATTCGTGCTGGCACTTACCGTGTACGAACATGCAACAACAATGTAGAAGACAGCTTGAAATCCTGCTCATCGAGCTCATCCCATCCTCCGCTCGCTCGGAAATCGTCCGCGAGCTCCAGACATCATCTCACCATGCCTTTCAGCACGCAATTGACCAAGCAGCTTGGTATCAAGAGTGAGGCCTTATGCGACCAGTCATGAAGCATGAGCTGATCCTCTCTTAGTTCCTGTAGTTCAAGGTGGAATGCAATGGTACTCCTAAATAGTCGATGTACTAAAATGTCAGTCTCTTGACTGACGTCTGTCCTCAGGGTTGGCTATGCAGAACTTGCCAGCGCCGTCAGTAATGCAGGGGGACTCGGCATAGTATACTGTCCACCTCGTCTCTCAGCAAATGGTTACTGAAAGCTCGTCTCCAAGCTCACAGCTCTCACGCAACCCACTCCTGAAGACCTCCGCAGGGAGATCCGCCGATGTCGCACCATGACCTCTTCCCCCTTCGGCGTCAACCTAACCCTCCTTCCTGCCCTCGTCCCTCCCGACTACCACGGCTACGCGAAAATCATCATAGATGAAGGCATCAAGATCGTTGAGACTGCTGGGAACAGCCCTGGGCCTGTGATCAAGCAATTGAAAGCCGCAGGCTGCACTATACTGCATAAATGCACCACTATCCGGCATGCGCAGAGCGCTGTCAAGCTAGGGGTTGATTTTCTTTCTATTGATGGCTTTGAGTGCGCCGGGCACGTCGGGGAGTCGGATATCACAAACTTCATACTATTGAGCCGGGCGCGGCAGTCGTTGAAAGTGCCATTCATCGCTTCTGGGGGGTTTTCAGACGGACAAGGTCTTGCTGCGGCGCTGAGCCTGGGTGCTGAGGGGATCAATATGGGGACGAGGTTCATGTGTACGGTCGAGGCGCCGATACACCTGAAAGTCAAGGAGGCGATTGTAGATGCGCAAGAGACAGATACGGAGCTCGTGCTCAGAAGGTGGAAGAACACGAGCAGGTTGTTTGCGAACAAGATAGCGAAGGAGGCGGTGAAGGTTGAAAAAGAGAGCCAGAGTGGGAAGTTCGAAGATGTGGCGCCCTATGTCAGTGGCAAGAGGGGGAGGCAGGTCTTTATCAATGGAGACGTGGACTATGGTGTAAGGCTGGGTATCAGTAACGGGCATGGTTGCAAATGCTGACGTTGAAATAGGTCTGGACAGCGGGCCAGGTCATTGGCCTTATTCACGATATCCCGACCTGCGATGAGCTGGTCAAGCGCATTGAACGAGAAGCCGAAGAGACGTTAATCAAAGCGACTTCCCTGATCACCCCCGAGAAGCCAGATTCGTGGCCTACGCCACCACCTGGAACGGTTGGAAAGAATATGAACAATCCTGGGGCAGAGATATGGGGCGTTGGGAAGAGTAAACTCTGAGGTTGGTTTACCCTTTATCGTTGCTTTTGATTCTCTTGTTGCTGGCAATAGAGGCGCCATCGTAGACTTGGATGATTGACCAGCATCCCAAACGAGCTCAGACCACAATTCTCTGCAGCTCATTTGTCTATTATATGGATGTCAATGAAGTTAGCATGTCCGACCCTTTAGAGATATTTCTACGAATTCGCTCAATTTCTCTAAACCATGTGTTTTCCTACTGCTTTCGATGAGACAAGCTCCTCTATCACCGCTCCCCTTCATGTATATATCAGCAATAGGTCGCCTTTTAACTTCATCCTCCTTTCCACCCAATCCCTATCCTATGTGGTGCGCCACACACGACTACTCCGCGACACCGCCACGGTTGGCAGCCACCCCACTTAGGCGGTGGTGGACTCAAATCGACTATCCAATGGCCAGGTTTCACGGTTTAGTACTCAATATGATCATATTGGCTCTGCTTTTTGCTCTTTTTAGCCGTCCGCCGATTTGGCGCGATTCTCGTAACTACGTCTTCAAATTGTATCAATCCAGTTCCACGACTTTTGTGATTTGTCGGAGATTGGTGAAACGGACTGCATGGGGGTGAGACTTTAACCACCGCTTCTTGCCATGGGAAAGTGCTGCTTGGGCCATTGGTGATTTACAGGGGAAGCCAAGACCACCTGAAAGTATGTCCCGAGTAAGAGAACGATGGCCGCAGTTACCGGTTTCTAATATACTATACATCACAGCGGAGTATCGCGTGTGGCAGGATGGACCAAAGTGATCTCGGGGTGGCTGTGAGTCCCACAGTTCGATTACTTCTAGTGGGGGACTACTTCCTCTGAGATCAGAAACGGACATCGGGGTCTATGACAGGCCCGAATACAAGGTAATACTTTGACTCTTCGCCCACGGCGGCATCTAAATCCATCTGGCTCAAGGCCGGCTGAACGCCTAGGTTATCCCACGGACTGGTGGGAGAGGGAGCTGCATCAACCCTTGGCATTTCTGATAAATAAGGTACGGCGAAACGAGCTGATCGTCTCTTACGGCGATTTCTCCATTAATCCTCGGCGACCCCATACCAGTAACGGTTCGAGGTCACAGCAAGATTCCAAGGCATTGATCAAACCTCCTTTCAAATCGACTCGAAGGAGCGTATTCGAACGAGTTCCCAGGGAATCGATTCCATGAAACGAATGAGCGAACAAGGATATGGGCGCTCTGGGCCAAGTATTACCAAGTCTCGTTATCTGGCTCACCTGCACCTTTCGTTCTACTGCGCCCTCCTTTTCCGCCACTTCAAAATCCCTCATCCCGACCCTCATAATCCGTATCTCATCTTGGACTACCTCCGACAATATATACAATCATTTCTCCCTTCTCCCCTTTCCCTCCTCCTACAAAATTCGACCTCACCACCATCGCACCAAAATACCTTCTCAGCACTCAAAACAACACAAACAACCACCCAAACAGCCATGTCCCCACCCACCCTTCTCCTCCTCCTCCTTACCACCCTCCTCCCTCCCCTCCTCACCGCCCATCCCACCAACACAACCACCCTCACAGCCAACTCCACCCTTCCCACCCTCCCCCCATCCACCCTCAACTCCACCACCCTCAACTCTACCACCCTCAACTCCACCTCCCCCTCCAACACCACCTCCCTCCCACCTTCA
>JAABUQ010000178.1_pt1 | contig 137270 bp, 123 predicted proteins | sample 5560001 | NCBI WGS metagenome assembly JAABUQ01 (sample SAMN10711888, study PRJNA513371) | rock metagenome | isolation source: Antarctica rocks | place: Antarctica: Victoria Land, Finger Mt nord | collected 2015-12-18
AACAACTGAGTAGCTTTTCTTCTGCTGAGCGTGAAAGTATTGTTGCTGAGCTTTGGGAGAAGGCTCCTCCTCGTTTTGTAGAAGGGCTGGAGGCATAAATGACAGAACAAGAGTATGTGTTTCAGGCGGTCGAAAAGACAGCAAAATGTCTTGAGCGGCAGGGTATAGAGGTACTGTATGCAACGGTTCCACAGGCGTGGTCTGCTTTTGAGAGCTATCTTGCTGAGTATCCTTCGTCTGTGCTTGCTCGGCAGTATACAGCGTTTGGAAAGCTCTATCGTGAGAACTTTTCAGATGTATGGGCATGGTTTCAGTTTCAAGTGTATTCGGCTCTTTTTAACGAGGAGGGATAAATGGTATTACAACTAGAGACAGTTCGAGAGATGAATACGGCGTGTTGGGCGAATGTGAATGGGAAGAATAGTGGGGTGTATTGTGGAATGTCAGATAGCACCTTATATCGAGTGATTCGTGCCCGCTCGGTTCGTGGTCAATTGCAAGTTCGCACGGTGTTCGGCTCCTGGGTGGTGCCCTGGGTTGTTTATTCCTTGTAGTGTATATTGTCTTGTTGTCCTGTTGTAGATATGAAACGAAAGAGAAAGGAGGTGGTTCTATGTATCTCTTTGATGTGGCTCTCTGGCGGTTCTGGCCTGATGCTCTTCCAATAGTTGAGTTCATTGAAGCACCTTCACGCTTTGAGGCACTTGAGCAAGTCATGAGGATGCATGACCTTTTTAAGTGTGCACGTGCTGCTGTGGCTCTCTGTGAGAGTGGTTTCATTGTGCGCTATGATTATCCCTTACTGACTGCTGAGGGAGAACTTGAAGCTGAGTTTCTTCTGTCTGCTGCATAGGGTTGAACGGACCCGCAAGTAAAACGGTCCGTTCAAAATACATTCAGTTTCTTTCTTCTTCTTTTGTTCAACTGGTTGTTTAAACACTCATTTTGAGGAGGTGTCTGTATGGACGATTTATTATATGCTGCTACTCCTGAAGGTGTGGCGTATCGTGAGAATGGGTTACGAAATCTAGAGGCGCTACTTTTGGCAAAGAAAGACTGGGCAACGGTGCAAGAACGTGAGGTAGCGCTTGTTGAGTTTTATAGAATGGCTGCTCGGTTACGGGCTCTTGATGCGCAAATTCTGTCTGGGGAGAGCGGGTTGCTTTAGTTGCAGTTTCTTTACTAGTTTTTGTACGGTTATCCTGTTGTCCTATAAAGTAAAAAGAGAGTGTTTAAACGCTCTCTTTAAGGAGGTGTGTGTATGCGTCAAGGTCTCTATCGTCTTGGTGCCTTTCTGGACACGTTGGTCTTGAATGTGTACCCAACCAACACGAACTATGCAGTAGAGAAAAAGAAGATGCCTCCTGAACTAAAAACGGAGTTAGACCTGTTGAAACAGCGTGCTCAGGATGAGGAGGAAGATATTCCAACGCGCTTCATGTTCAACGGTGTGCCGCTGAACATGAAGACGAAGGGGAGTGAGGGTTTTAACTGGATACTGAGTAATGCGCATATCTCATTTGCAGTCAATCGTGGCTCAAAGATGCAACTATGGGCACAGGTGCGCTGTTCCTCTGAATATCTCTGGATTCGGCGTGATATTGCGACGGTGCTCAATGAAGTTCATCTTTTCCTGGTCTCGATCTTTGGGGAGTTTATTGTGTTGCATGTCTCTTCTGTCGATCTAGCGGTGGATGTGGTTGGGCTGAACTTTGGGAGTATTCAAGAGGTCAAGCGGAATTTTGTCTCACGCGCTCAACTTGCTGATGAGTTACCGATTGCTGTTGATGAAGTGTTGCTTGATGGTCCTGACAAGATAAAAACGCGGTGGGGGCGTCTGACTGGTCTGCCCTTTGGAGCAAGAAATGCGGCGGTTTCAGCCTTGATCTATGACAAGACACATGAGATTAAGTATAAATCTCCTGAAAAGAAATGGTTTTATGATCTGTGGCGAGATGCAGCACAAAAGCAAGGCTTTACCTGGACCGAAGATATGCAGGTGTGGCGTATTGAGATGCGTCTGAAGCGTCCAGCACTTCATGAGATGAAGAAGTCAATCCTACTGCCAGATGGCGAGAACAAGCAAAAAGAGCATGTCTTCTTTCATGGGATAGAGAGTGCCTTTGATCTGGAAGACCGGATACCTGGGCTGTGGGCGTATCTGGTGGGACATATCGGCGGTGGTTTTGATGGTCTGCCAGATGGATGGCTTCGCTATGTGGTTCCCTCTGAGGATAGTAACCGTTCGCGCTGGTCGGTGCATCCTGATTGGCAGGTCATACAGGAAGCTTTTATTCCTGAGTCAATAGAGAAGTCTGCTGTTGAGAAGCGTCAGGAGGAAGAAGAAGAGTTATGGGAGGAGGTAGACGGGTACTTGAAAGAGCATCCGATGCCGACTTCAAAAACACCTCGACAGAGGAAACAGAAACCTGCTCCTGCTGCTCCTTTGCTTCCTCCTGCTGAGGTGCTTGACCTGATTCCGTTTGTGAGAAAGCGCAAGCGTGAAGTGAATGTTGACCGGATGGTGGCGCAAATTGCGGGGTGTGCGACAACGTTTGAGGCATGGCGGGCGCATGGAAAGACATTCGATAAGTCAAACGTTGATCTTTCGAATACTTTTCATACGCTCTTTGCTGCCGTTGAGTCTTACATGTTGCAAAAGATGCAGGAATATTCTGAGCAAGTAGAAAAGAAACGGGTGTTGTATCATATTGAAGAGTCTTTAGCTTAGAAGGGGGTATTCTATGAAACTTGAGGGGAAAGAGGGCGTTGTTAATCATTTCTTGATGGATGTTCGTGCAAGAAATAGAAGTGAACTTACGCTTGTTTCCTACACACAACGGCTTGCAGTGCTTGTTCGTCTTCTTTTTGAGCTTTTTCAAATAGAGGATGTTGAGTGTGTGAAAGTGCTACATTTGCGCTCATGTGTGCAGCACTTACTTGATAATGGTGCAGGTAGTGTTAGTGGTCGCGCTATTGCTGGTGAATCTATGGACTCTAATACGGTTCGTGCATACGTACGTGTCTGGAAGGCTTTTTTTAACTGGTGTTATCAGGAGGAGCTTATTGATACAAATGTAGTTGCTCGCCTTCGTTCTCCACAGGTAACGAAAAAAGTGATTCCTGCCTTTACTGTTGATAATATAGAAAAGATGCTTTCTGTATGTGATACTAGTACAGCTATTGGCTATCGTGATTATGTTATCTTGTTGCTTTTTCTGGATACTGGTATGAGGCTTTCTGAGTTATCAGGCTTAAATGTAGATGATGTTCATGAGCAGTTTGTGAAGGTTTTCGGAAAAGGCCGTAAGGAAAGAGAAATTGGTATTCGTCCGGAAATTGGTAAATTGCTCTGGAAGTATATACACAAATATCGGCATCCTTCTAATGTTAATGAAACCGCGCTTTTTATTAGTCGTGGTAAGCGTTTGGGTACTGATGGGGTAAAATATGTTATAGGTAGAATAAAGGTTGATTCAGGTGTAGCTGACGTACGCGTTTCTCCTCATACATTTCGTCATACCTTTGCTAAAATGTACTTGAAAAGAGGCGGAGAACTTTTCAAGCTCTCACGTGAATTAGGGCATAGTAGCATTAAGATAACAGAAACGTATCTACAGGACTTTGATAGCTCTGATGCCCGTGAAGATCATAACAACTTTTCTCCTATTGCTCTGCTTCGTTTAGGGCAAAAGAAAAAGAAGAGAAAAGATAAAACAGAGTGAGCGAAAAATGAAGATACTAGGGTTTTGGTTGGTTTGTCTGCTCTCTAGTATCTTCTAAGAATCCGGTAAAATGTTACCGTTAAGCGGTTAAAATCGCTTAACGGTTGTTTGTTTGTGTTGGTTGCTGGTCTATCTTTGTAGTATATTTATGGTTTTCTCGATAAGGTTGTTTTCCTTGTCTTTTTTCCTAGTATTTTTGATACTATCTAGCAGATTGACCTTTTCTGAGCCTTGCTCTCGTCTCATATAATGAAGAGTACAGATTGTTTGCCTGTCCAATTCAGGCAGAAGAGAGAGATAGAAAAAGGAGTCGGTGACGTGAATTTTACCCTCAACGATGAGCAGATTGCCATTCGAGATACCTGTAGAGAGTTTGCTGAGCAGGAAATCAAGCCTATTGCTGAAGAAATGGATGCGACGGGAGAGTTTCCCTATGCGCTTATTCATCAGATGGGCGAACTTGGTCTGCTGGGATTGCCATTTCCAGAAGAGTATGGCGGAGCTGGAGCCGATTTTCTCTCGTATTGTATAGCGATCGAGGAAATTTCGCGTGGTGACGTATCTGTTGGCATCACAATGGAGGCGCACACCTCGCTGGGGGCCTCGCCATTTCATCTCTTCGGAAATCTGCAGCAAAAAGAGCGCTGGCTCATGCCACTTGCACGCGGCGAACAGCTCTGGGCCTTTGGCCTGACCGAACCGGAAGCAGGCTCTGACTCAGGCGGTACACAGACCAGAGCGACATTGCAGGATAATCAGTGGCATATCAACGGCTCCAAAGCATTTATCACCAACGCCGGCACAAATATGACCGGAGGAGTCACTATCACCGCCGTCACCGGCACTCAGCCTAACGGTCGTCAAGAGATCTCAAACCTTGTTGTACCCAGGGATACGCCCGGCTATGTCATCGGAAAAGCCTACAAGAAGATGGGGTGGAAAGCCTCTGACACTCGTCCATTGGCATTTGAGGAATGCGCCATTCCGGCCGAAAATATACTTGGCAAGCCAGGAGAAGGTTTCAAGCAATTTATGCAGATCCTGGATGCGGGGCGAGTTGCTATCGCGGCCCTCTCTGTAGGTCTGGCGCAAGCCTGTCTAGACGAGGCACTGAGCTATGCGAAGCAGCGCAAACAGTTTGGGCAACCCATCAGCAAATTTCAGGCCATTCAATTCAAGCTTGCAGATATGGACATGGAGATCGAGCTAGCACGTCTCATGTATTATAAAGCGGCCTGGCTACATATGGAAGGTCAGCCATATACTCGCGAGGCAGCGATGGCCAAGCTCTTTGCTTCAGAAGCAGCGAAAAGGTCGGCGGACCAGGCGGTACAGATTCATGGCGGTTATGGTTTTATGGATGAATATCCCGTCTCGCGCTACTGGCGCAGCGTAAAGATCAACGAGATCGGCGAGGGTACCAGTGAAGTACAACGTATGCTCATCGCCAAGCAGCTCGGCTGCTAAACTTTACTTATCTTAAGAATTATCGTCCATTTTCACCTTTTGCGCGTCGCGCAAAAGGTGAAAATGGACGATAATTCTTAAGAGCTCGCTGCGACTTTCTGGCTAGAAGGCCACTTGAATGTTCCGAAGGTAACTTTAGAATCCGTATTGCCCTGAATAGTATCCGGGCTTGCTGGTTTTGTGTAGACGGCCCACACAGCCGTATCGCCATTCACAGCCATGAAAGCGGCATCTTTGGGAATATCGGCGGGATCGATACTTACCTGCGATCGAGTCGCCACGTCATACATTCCAAAGCTTCCCGCTGCATTCTCCCAGATTAAGAAGCGTGAGCCACCTTGCAGCGCCGAGACGGGCTTGTTATCGTCTATAGGAGTTGATTGTGGAAGTGAGCCATCAGCCGTAAAGGCTAGCAACTTCCCGGCAAGCGTCTCATCGATCTGTGGTATGCGAATCGTTGGATCGATTCTTGTGGCACCGCCCAGAACGGTCGCTATATTCAGTGGAGCTGGTGTTGCTGCAGGCCGTACAGTTGCAGTTGTTCCAAGTTTTGACGTTGCAGTGGCAGTAGATTGTGCGTTTTGTTCCTGCTGAACGCCATTTTGCGTGTTTCCAGTTATACCCGTTGCGTTATTAAGCAGGAAGAGCGTGTTATTCACGATCTGCGGATGAAACAGGTTTTCGTCGGGACGGAACAGATATGTTTCTGTCTTTGTATGAGGTGCCCATCTACCCCCCTGATTGGGAGTAGAATCTACTATCTGTTGTGTCCAGATCTTGCCGATCATACCACTGGCATTCGACATCCATTCCTCGGACCAGTAGATATCGCTGCCATCATTTGTTGCCGTGGGCGAGGTCAGGATGTGGCCTTTACTTGTATGTGCCAGTTCCTTTGTTGCAGAAACTTTCTCTGTATCCAATTGATAGCTAACCAGGTGGGACGTCCCTTTATTATCAATGAAGGTAACGAGTACCCTGTTTTGTATGAACCAGAGCCCCTGAACAGGAGCATTGATCCATGGTGGAATATTGGCGCTATCAAAGCTATCTTTATGCAAGAGAATGGACTTAACATCCTCATGTATTGAAGTGGATGTATGAGAGCTGAGAGAGAGTGCATGCAGACTCCAGGAGCCCTCCAGCTTCTTTTCGGTGAGTGGAGAAGTAACCTTGCCCTTTGTCTGCGATGGTGCATCGATCTGTAGCCAGACGAGCCAATCTTTGGTGCTACCTAATACGAGCAAAGGATTTGTGGCGGGCGTAGAAAGTAAGGGAATGCTTGTCTGACTGCTACTATTATCAAGCTTTTCTAGCATCCAATCTGTTGCACCATCATTGTACGCCGTATAGTAAATGGAATCTTCGTTGGCCACAGCACTTGCCACATGAGGATAAGCGGCCAAAGTTGCGTGTGGAACAGTATCTACCTGCGATGACTGATGGATGCTCGTATTTGACGTTATTGGGATAGAGTTGGAAGGCCCCTGCCTTGCAATCAGCAGCAAGGCTGTTAATCCGCCCGTCATCAAAACGATCAGGAAAGAGGCGGCCAGACCTAAAATAGCGATGTGGCTCATTCGATACGAAGAATGAGCTTTTGTGGGTCGTATAACGGGAAGCGGACCCGTATTTGCCGACGAAAAGGCCCTCAGTGTATCTGAGGGAGCCGGTTTGTGCGCAACATCTTGAAGATAAGGAGCAAGGAAAGCAGGAACGGACTTTGCCGCAGCTGAAGAGGGGCTACGCTGTAGGAAACGTGCATGTTCCGCCGCCAAAGCCTGCATAAGTCTGCTTTGAGCAGCAGGTGAAGGTTCAATAGTTGGCATCGAACGGATGCGCTCTCCTACAAGATTGTATTGAGCGGAAACCGCACTGCATGCGTCACAGTGTGCTAGATGATCTGCCAGGGCAGAAGAATCCTGCGGGTCTTTCTTTATTTCACGGTATATTGCGAGTAATGCTCGCGCCTGGCTACAGTTCAATCTTCACCGACCTCTTTTTGATACAGTCCAATAAACCGTTCTCGCGCGCGCATCAAGCGCATCTTTACTGCAGAAGGGCTTATATTGAGCACATCAGCGATCTCTGCACAAGACAGGCCATCGTTTTCGTATAGCCACAAACAAGCAGAGTATTTTTGTGGAAGTTGCTGAAAGACGCGTTCCACAATTTCGCGGTCCGCCACCCGACTTTCGAAGCGTCCACCATCATAGCCATTGCGCTCGTATAGCGAAGTGACCGAACTGGATCGTGCCTCATTTCCGTGCTCATCCCCACTGCTAGTAAAGCTATCGCCAGAATTGCCACCAGATTCCGAGACGACTCCAGCACCGATACCGCGATCCTCATTAAACAAAGAGAGCGGTAACCAGGAAATCAGGCGTCGGCGCCGAAGCGTATCGGTCGTTGTATTGGCTGCAATGCGATAAAGCCATGCCGAGAGCGCGCCTGGTTGAACAACTGTTCCGCCAAGCAACGCTTTATAGGCCTTCACAAACACATCTTGAGCGAGATCATAAGCCTGTTCTCGATTGCCTATCAGATGGTAGATAAAGTTTGTGATCGGAGTCTGAAAGCGTAGAAAAATCGCCTCGAAATCCGCCACATCAACCTTCTCTGGTTGCGTAAGAGCGGCCGTCTGAGTTTGGGGGAGTGCCTCCACCTCCTCATCCTGAACTGCTGCTTCGTAACCTTCCTCGTTCTCTGATAGTGGAATATTTGAACGGCTCTGATGATCATCGTTAATGGATGAACAAAATTTGCTATTCGCATTGTACAAACGTATAGAGGTATCCATCGGTTACATCGGCCTTATATGAATGCAAGGTTTTTGTTGGTCTTCTATCTAAAAGAGTATGCAGATTTACTGTTAGCATAACATATTTATCTATGGCATGCTGTGATTCATTAAACGTTGAAGGTGAGATTCATTATACCATATTCTTAATCAGAACGATGCGGCTTCCATTGTTCTGGTTAGTACTTTCCCGTTTTAACAAGCTCAAGTACGCGCAGCGACAACCCTCGTGGTTATCGCTTGTGGCGGTTTTGAGCGAGAACGAACCTTGCTATTCAAGAACATTTCTGCTACGATGTCTGCATGGTAGCAACCTATTCAATACAACCAGCAGGCTGGAATATTGTCGGCCATGAGCATGCAATCCATATGCTGCGCCGCACACTTGCGGCGCAGCAGGTGAGACATGCCTATCTACTGGCAGGTCCACCTCGTATCGGAAAAAGCTTATTAGCCTCGCGTTTCGCGCAGACGTTGTTGTGCACAGGCGGCTCTGACTCCAATATTACCCCTCAAGAGCCCTGTAACCAGTGTCTCTCGTGTAGGAAAGTGCTACATGGCAACCATCCCGATGTTCACGTGATCAGTAAAGCATCCGACAAGCAATATATTCTGATTGAGCAAGTACGCGAGCTGCAAAGTGACGCCTCGCGTCGCACGATGGAAGGGCGACGAAACATCTTCATTATAGAGGACGCGCAGGACATGAACGCGCAGGCCGCCAACTGTCTGCTCAAGACGCTGGAAGAGCCGGAGCAAGATGTTGTGCTACTCCTCACTGTCCCCGACGCCGGGCTGCTCCTGCCCACAATCATATCGCGTGTCCAGAAGATTCCTATGCAACTCCTAACAGCCTCTCAGATCAGATCAGCTCTTATAGAGCAATGGGAGATTGAAGCGCAGGAGGCAGGGCTTATCGCAGCGCTTGCAGCAGGACGGCTAGGCTGGGCAGTCGAGGCGGTCGAAGATGAAGACCTGCTTGCCGAGCGCAGGGCTCAACTGGAACTTATAACAAAGCTGCCAACGATTAACAAGGTGCAGCGCTTTGACTTTGTGCAGAAATTGGGCACGGAGAATGAAAAAGTTCAGACCTTCCTTGAGCTCTGGTTATTATGGTGGCGTGATATGGTCCTGACCGCGAATGGCTGCCTGGACCTGACCGTCAATGTAGATATGCGCGATCTTCTGAAAGCTCAGGCTGTGAAGATAGGGACGGGCGAGGCTGAACGGATGGTGCGGGCAACTTTGCGGACACAAGAAGCACTGGAACAGAACGTCAACACACGTGTAGCGCTTGAAGTGTTGATGCTTGATACACCAACCATCAAAGCATAAAAGATCAGCTTTTCCATTCCTTGAAACAATCTGATATAGTGTGTATGTGTTCACTAACGCGTGTCTACATAGGTTAGCATTTTTCTTTCAACGAAGAGGAGCATTGCATGCGAACTGATTACCAACACGTGCTGGTTCAGCAGGATGGGGCCGTTGTAACGCTTACCATGAATCGTCCCGAAAAATTAAATGCGTTTAATGACCAGATGTTAGAAGAATTAACCCTGGCGGCTGAAGAAGCAGCTCAGGACGAATCTATCCGCTGTGTCGTGTGGAATGGAGCTGGTCGGGCGTTTGGTGCTGGTCAGGATCTTTCGGCTTTTACAGATCGCTATGACGCGCAAGAGCCGATAAAAGTCAGCGAGCATTTGCAAAAGTATCATCACCTGGTTCAGGTACTCAGGAGCATGCCTAAGCCAGTTATCGCCGCCCTGCACGGTGCCGCGACTGGCATCTCGCTGAACATTGCCCTCGCATGTGATATACGCATCGCAGCCGACAATGTCCGTATCTCAGAAGCCTTTGCGCGTATCGGCCTTGTTCCTGATGGTGGCGGAGCTTATTTTTTAACTCGCCTGATCGGCCTCGGCAAGGCGTTAGAGATGGCGCTGCTGACCGAGGAGATCAACGGAGCCGAAGCCGAGCGGCTGGGGTTGGTCAACAAATGCGTGCCTGCAAGCGAGTTTGAGGCTACCGTACAAGCCCTCGCCCAGCGTCTCGCGCAAGGACCTACAAAAGCTTACACATTAATCAAACAGCTCTTCTACACTTCGCTCGACAGTGATTTAGAGACAACGCTAAAGCTGGAGGGCGAACTGCAGGACACTGCCATCGCGAGCGAAGATCACCGAGAGAACGTCAAAGCCTTCCTACAAAAACGAACTCCGAAGTATATTGGAAAGTAATTTTTATCGTGCGTATTGAAACTCTGACTTCTAGTAACACGCAAACGCAAGGAACTGCTCGACGCGAATGGTTTCGTCAGTATGCTCCCCAACATCTTCAACAAAGCGGTGAGATAGTTCTACATGGGCCATCTCATCGTGCCCCGAGCGCATCGCGCAGTACGCTTGTCCTGGGTGCTGGCGCAAGTACTGAAGTGCCACTCGCGAACCTCGCACGTGCATCTGAAGAGGTCGTTCTGGCCGATATGGATCTACTAGCCATGCAGCGCGGGCGAGATGAGATGAGCTCTTCCGCGTTGCGTAAGCGTATACGCTTTGTGAAGTGTGATCTTACTGGCGGCGTGAGCAGCAGCCTTAAAAGTTTAATGAGCAAGCAAAACTGGCCCGCGCTGGTTGCCCAGGGTAGCACGGTTGTCTTTGATGCCGCCGCCCTCTATTTAGAGCAATGCCCTGTCCCCGATCCACCGCAGATTTACACTTTGCGTTCTGGTGACTTTGGGCTGGTCGTCAGCTCACTCGTGCTCTCACAACTCTTCATCTATCCCTTGCTCGATGTGCTCGATATTATCAAAGGCGTTGATCCAGATATAGTGATGGAGCAAGAGCGTCACCGGCGCTATCAGGAGGCTGCACAAGCGTTTCGTGTGCGTGTCATCAACGCGCATCTGCATTTTATGCGTGAGCTGTTAGATAACGGCGGCGCGGCTGTGTTGCTCTCCGACATCCGTGCCTTCGCCTTCACTGTCTATGGGACAGATCATGACGCAACACATCGACGCTATCTACCCCAGGTTCCTCGTGTATTTCCTGAACTGGTGCAGAATGCATTCCATGTTGTAGAAGAGACAACGTGGGATTGGGTGACCGATCTGCCAGCAGAGGGACGTGTGGGCCGAGGCTACGAAGTTGCTGGTTACGTCCTAAAGAGTCATTAAATCCACATTTACATTCATCTTGCTTTTTCTGCAGAAAAAGCAAGATGAATGTAAATGTGGATTTAATGATGGAAGAGGCGTATGCCAGTGAATGCCATCACCATGTCGTATCTGTTACAAGCCTCGATAACATCGTCATCGCGCAGAGAGCCCCCAGGCTGGGCGACGTACTTCACGCCGTAGAGCGCGCCGCAATCGATCGAGTCGCGAAAAGGAATAAATGCATCAGAGCCAAGTGCAACGCCTTGTAGTCCTTGCAGCCACGCTTGCTTCTCTTGCATAGTGAGCCTGGGTGGAACTTCCTCGAACAGTTCTTCCCACTGCTGAATTTCGGCAGGCGTGGTGTCATCGCGCAGATAGAGATCGATTGCGTTGACCTGGTCCTGGCGCTTTATCCCCGGCTTCCAATGTAGTTCGAAGAGGCTGGGATGCTGGCGCAGATACCAGAGCGCCGCCTTCGATGCCGCCAGTCGCGTACACTGAATGCGCGATTGTTGTCCAGCACCAATACCAATACACTGTCCATCCACCACGAAGCACATCGAATTGGATTGTGTGTACTTGAGCGCGATGAGAGCAATAAGCAGGTCGCGCTGCGCCATCTCTGTCAAGTTCCGGTTGCGTGTAGGAATATTCTCGAACCACGTAGAGCTGGCTAGAGCAGTATTGCGTTTCTGCTCAAAGGTGATGCCAAAGACCTGGCGACGCTCCATTTCCTCCGGCTCGTAGTTTGGATCGATTTGCAGAATAATATAGCGGCCCTTCTGCTTTTTGCGCAGAATCTCAAGGGCCTCCGGCTCATAGCCAGGAGCGATCACGCCATCTGAGACCTCGCGGCTAATCAAGCGTGCAGTAGAGACATCCACCACATCGCTGAGCGCAGCCCAGTCTCCAAACGAGGCTAGGCGGTCAGCACCACGAGCGCGTGCATAAGCACAGGCTAGCGGAGAGAGTTCCAGATCCTCAACGCCATATGCTTGCTTGAGCACGTTGCTGAGAGGTAGCCCTACCGCAGCGCCTGCCGGGCTCACATGCTTAAAAGATGCCGCCCCCGGCAGGTGGAGTACCTGTCTAAGCTCTTTGACCAACTGCCACGAATTGAGCGCATCAAGCAGATTGATATAGCCGGGCGCGCCGTTGAGCACTGTAAATGGTAGGTCTCCATCTTGCATAAAAACTCTGGCTGGTTGCTGATATGGATTGCAGCCGTAACGTAAGGACAGTTCGTTGTTGTTGTTTGTCATGTTTATTATTCCTATAGCCACTTTGTTTGTCTTTAAGCAAGATGCTGGACGAGAGCAAGATCCAATTCTGGGAAGTGAGCCATATCGACCATCAGAATAGCGCCCACCTCGTCGGCAAGCTCGCGCATTTTAGCGAAGTTCAACTTGCGTGGATACGCGCTGTAGCCTGCGAGCAGAATTAGGGGACGCACCTCATGCATCTGAGTGCGCAGTTGATCCAGGTCGATCAAGTTTGTGATGGGATCGACGGTATACGTGTAGACATCGAAAAGCTGGCTGGAAATGTTGTGGCGGTAGCCATGAGTCAGGTGACTACCAGAATAATAATCGAGAGAGAGCAATCGCTGATTGTGAACGGCGGTCCGTACTCTGCTCCAATCTTCGCGAGAGACCTTCGAAGGATCTTCCTGATGAAGTTTGGCTAAAATCGGCTTTTGGATCTGGGCGGAGAGAATAGCCAGGAAGGCAACCAGATTCGCATCTGCACCAGAGTGCGGCTGGACATACGCGTAATCGGCTCCAAAGAGTTCTTGAGCCAGAGATGCAGCCTCGGCCTCAATAGCATCGACGTTATCGCAGCCTGCGTAAAAGCGATGCTGAGGATAGCCCTCGGTGTATTTGTCGGTCAGTAGATTGCCCATTGCAGCCTGGGTCGCCAGAGAACTATAGTTTTCGCTGGCAATCATCTTCAGATTGCTCTGCTGGTCCTGTAGCTCTTTGACAATGCTTGCGGAGATAGTAGGAGAGACGGCGTGAATCTGATCCAGGGACGCGTAAAAGGTGGCGGCGGCGGAATTGGGAGGGTTGCCGTGAAGGCTATTGAGATAGTTAAGTAAGAAAGACTGCTGATGGGTAATTGCGTTCATAAGAGTCGCTCCTTTGTTGTTTGTGCTTGAATAGAGAGTAAGACGCCAAAAAACGTTGCTTATTGCCTATTCCAGCCCAGGCGAGCGACTGTTGTATCCCATCCTTCCGGCTTCCTTGTGGTTACTCCACACGATCGCCAGTTGCCGGAAGAAGTATTGAATTGTCGTTTCAGGTCTCAGGAGAGAACCATTGTGAGATCTCCTCATTCCACCACCCCTTCTTCAACGAGAAACACCATCAACGAGGAATCACTGACTTTATAAAGTATAGCATGGAATGTTAGCTGAAAGCAAGCGTTTTGTTAGCTGAATTTCGCTAAGTTGGAGAATACGCTAAAAACTCGATGATAAATTTTCTGGTTAGTTTTCTTTTTGAGACACGTGAGGTACACTTTGGGGTAAGAGTAAAGGAAATTTTGGGAAAGGAAATGCTATGAGGCCAGGTGACCTTTTACAACATCATAAGGAAGTTTGGAATGCTGCGACGAGACATCCATTTCTTGCCGCGGTGCGCGATGGGACGCTAGATGCCGCTGTCTTTGCTACCTGGCTTGTACAGGATTATCTCTTCGTTGCCAACGAGTTTGCTGTTCAGGCGCGTTTGCTGGCTCGTACGCCGCGCAATGCCCAGAAACTTCTGATAGGTAGCTTACAAGGACTTGAATCAGAGTTAAGCTGGTTTGAGTCACATGCCAGAACGCGAAATCTTGCTTTACATGCTGAGCATTATCCTACGACTGCCGCCTATCGTGACTTCTTGAATAGCCTTGAGCAAAAACCATATGCCGTAGCGCTCACTGCCGTCTGGGCTGTTGAACGCGCATATTTAGAGTCATGGCAATCTGCGCTACCCAGTCATGGTCAATACCAAGAATATATTGAGCACTGGGCAAATGCAGAGTTTGAGAGCTTTGTGAATGAGCTTGAGGACGCGGCGGCGGATGCACTTCAAGCGAACGATGTAGATAGCGAGGCTGAAGCCGCCTTCCTAAATGTTGCTCAACTGGAACAAGACTTTTGGGAAATGGCCTGGAAGGGAGGAAGATAGTGAGTCTGGCAAAAACGTTGTGGGCGGAAAATAGAGATCTGGCACAGATAACGTTAGAGCATCCCTTTGTGCAGGGCCTACGTCTGGGCTCGTTGCCGCTGCAAAACTTTCAAAGCTACATAGCCCAGGATGCATATTTTCTGGAAGCCTTTGCACGTGCTTACGCGCTTGCACTGGCTCATAGTCCCGATCAACACGGACTGCATGAATTCTTTGATCTGCTGGCGGGCGTGCAGGAAGAGTTGCGTCTGCATGGATCGTACGCTGCTAGCTGGAGTGTAGATCTGACATCTGTGATACCTGATGGTGCTACACTCGCCTACACCGAGTTCTTACTTTCTACTGCCAGCTTACGTGGAGTTGGAGAGACATGTGCCGCGATGACGCCGTGTATGCGACTCTATGCCTTTCTCGGTCAGTCGCTAGTAGCCCATCCAGTTCAGGGCGAGAATCGATATACTGAGTGGATTCAGACCTACGCCTCTTCCGAATTCGAAGCATTAGCAACTCGTCTGGAAGCCTTGTTAGATCATTACGCAGATGATACATATGCAACTCATACCGCTTACCGACGTGCTATGTCACTTGAATTGAGCTTCTTCGCAGCCCAATTCAACAAGATTAATTGAGCGGCGGAGCAAGCATGCAGATGATATTCCTAAAGATCTCATCCGTATGCTTGCTTGTTATGCTATCTATGCAGACCGCTTTGCTGTCTGTTTCTGCCACTCCTGACGTCCTTGCTCATCGAGTGCTTTGAACTCTTCGTCGCTGAGCGTGACGTTGACGGCGGCTACGTTCTCTTCTAGATGCTTCACCTGGCTGGTGCCGGGAATCGGCAGGATGACCGGGCTACGTTTGAGAATCCAGGCGAGGGCGACACCGCTAGGTGTTGTATTGTGCTTCCCGGCAATCTCTTCGAGGAGCGAGCCTGATTCCGCCAGACTGCCTGAAGCGAGAGGGAACCAGGGGATAAACCCCAAATACCTTCCCCTGTGATACGCATGGCACCATAGCCAAGTCGATGCACCAGAAGGTCTCCACCGATCTTAAATTGCCCACTAGCTTCCGCATTCATAGTGTTCATACTACGATCCTTTCTTTCCTCTTGTTTTATCCTCTTGTATAGAGTTATCTACAAGTGATAACTTGTAAAATAGTGCTACAAAAACTATGGAGAATAGTCCTCAAGGCTATTCTCCATAGTTTGGTTTTTGCTTTGATTAGACGTCGCAGCAATGATTGCTGGGTATAGTTGTTACTGTCCTCTAGCGGCAGGAAGTTCTGCAACGTCGGCTAGAGTGCGATCTAGTAGCTCGGCGGCCTCGTCGATGTCGGCTGTGGTCAAGATCAAGGGTGGGATCATGCGCAGGTTGTCGGGGCTGGTGCTGTTGAGCAGCAGGCCGTGTTGTATCGCTTTCTGCACGATGATTGGTCCCAAACTGTGCTTGACGTGAATGGCGCGCATCAGGCCGAGGCCACGAGGGCTATCAATGAAATCGTACTTCGCGCAGAGCTGTTCTAGTTTGCTGACCCAATAGTCGCCCATGCGCTTAGCATTCTCAAGCAGATTCTGCTCCTGAATGGTTTTGATGGTGGCGATACCAGCGGCGCAAGCGATGGGATTGCCACCGAAGGTTGTGCCGTGATCGCCAGGGGCGAAGAGATCGGTGCGCGGGTCTGTCAACATCGCGCCTATGGGGACGCCACCAGCCAGACCTTTGGCCATCGTGACGATATCCGGGCGGACGTAATGTTCCCAGCTAAAGAATTTGCCCGTGCGGCCCATTCCAGCCTGTATCTCGTCGCAAATCAGCACCAGATTCTGCTCGTCACACCATGCGCGTAAGCCCTGCATAAATTCTTGTGAGGCGGGCCAGATGCCACCTTCGCCCTGCACTGCCTCGACCAGGATGCCGACGGTCTTCGCGCTCGTGGCATCTTTTACTGCTTGTAGATCGTTGAAAGGAACCTGCTGGAAGCCGTCGGGGATGGGTGCCCAGGTTGCCTGATAAGAGGGCTGTCCAGTCGCGGCCGTAGTGGCCAGGGTGCGACCGTGGAAGCTGTTGTTCATGCTGATGATTTCGTAGGCTCCATTGCGATGCACTCGTCCATATTTGCGCGCTAGCTTGATTGCGCCCTCGTTGGCCTCAGCCCCACTATTGGAGAAAAAAGAACGCATGCCGTTGCTCTGGTGAGCAAGCAGTTCTGCGAGTTCTATCTGGCGTGTATTGTAGTAGAGATTGGAAACATGAACAAGTTGTGTTACTTGCTGCTGCACGGCCTCGATGACGGCCGGATGGCAATGCCCAAGCACATTGACGGCGATGCCCGCGACGAGATCGAGATAGACATTGCCATCGCTATCCCAGACGTGTGTCCCCTCGCCACGAACAAGAGTGAGTGGTTGGCGTTTGAATGTTCCCTGATAATACTGGTGCTCAAGTGCAGCCCAGTCGCGTTTGTTTAATCCTGTTGTTGTCATAGACCCTATCCTGCCTCCTGCTAAATAGAAAAAGCTCCAGTGACTGCTTATCGTTTTCTGAATAGATTTCCTTCAACGGGAAAAGCAGGCATCTGGAACCCCTGCCTATCTTAATTATACTATGTATAGCTTCTCGACATCTTCATCGCCTGCATGCTACAGCGTTTGCCTGTCTCTCTTATGAGCATAGGGTGGTTGAAGCTGTGGGGACACTTGATATGTTGACCCAGGTAGAAGCAAGCGTTGATGATTGGTGTGATTTGCGGGGTCAACGCCAGGCATACCAGCCAGGACTGATGGCGAATCCTCCTGCTCTTCGTTGAGAGGCTGGTTAAAGAGCTCTTCGAAGGCCGGCCCTTCAATGGTCTCTTCTTGTATCAAGCGTTCGCTGAGCATAATCAAGCGCGTTCTGTTCTGAAGCAAGATGTTATAGGCTTTATCAAATGCCTCTTGAATGATGCGGCGCGTCTCCTCGTCGATCTCGCGGGCCGTCTGCTCGCTATAGTTGCGCTGCTCACCGAAATCGCGACCCAGGAAGGCCAGTTCGTCTTTATGACCAAGCGCCACGGGGCCGATGCGATCGCTCATGCCATATTCTGTGACCATTGAGCGTGCGATCCTGGTAACACGCTCGATGTCGTTGGAGGCTCCCGTCGTGACTTCGCCAAAGATAATCAGCTCAGCCGCGTGTCCGCCAAGTGCATAAGCTAGCATCTCCTCGAATTGAGGTTTGCTCCAGAGATTGCGATCCTCGACCGGCAAGAGCATGGTGAAGCCCCCGGTCTGGCCGCGCGCAACAATAGATACCTTATGTACAGGGTCGGTATTGGGTAACATACGAGCCACCAGGGCGTGCCCAATCTCGTGGTAAGCGGTAATTGACTTTTCGCGTTCGCTGATGATGCGGCTATTTCTCGCAGGCCCGGCAACGACGCGATCGATCGCCTCCTCCATTTCGCCCATTCCAATGGAGTGTTTGTTTCGATGGGCGGCTAGAAGCGCAGCTTCGTTGAGCAGATTTGCAAGATCCGCGCCTGAAAAGCCAGGAGTTTGTCTGGCTAGAACCTCCAGAGAGACGCTTGACTGAAGCGACTTGCCCTTCGAATGAACCTGCAAAATGGCGATGCGACCACGAATATCAGGCTTATCCAGTACGACCTGGCGATCAAAGCGGCCTGGACGCAGCAAGGCAGGATCAAGCACATCAGGACGATTCGTTGCTGCAATCACGATCACGTTCGTGCTGGTATCGAAACCGTCCATCTCAACCAGGATCTGATTCAAGGTGTGTTCTCGCTCATCATGCGAACCGCCCAACCCGGCTCCGCGCTGACGACCGACTGCATCAATCTCATCGAAAAAGACAATACACGGGTTGTGCTGCCTGGCCTGCTCAAAAAGATCGCGCACACGACTGGCACCAACGCCGACGAACATCTCTACGAACTCAGAGCCGCTAATACTAAAGAACGGCACACCTGCCTCGCCAGCAACGGCACGTGAGATCAGCGTCTTGCCCGTCCCCGGCGGGCCTACCAGAAGCAGGCCCTTCGGTATACGCGCTCCCAGTACCGCAAACTTCTTCGGATACTTTAAAAAATCTACGATCTCTTGTAGTTCCTGCTTCACCTCTTCCACGCCCGCAACATCCATGAATGTTACTGAAGGCTTATTGCTTATAAACAGACGAGCGCGACTTTTTCCAAAAAACATCGTCTGATTATTACTACCTTGAGCTTGACGGAGCATAAGGAGCAAAAAAACGGCGAGAAGGATGAAAGGGAGAAAATTGGCAAGCATACTCAACCAGCCCCAGATTGGACTGGGAGTTTCATATTGAAGCCTGAGCACACGGTTGTCAGTATAGTCAATAGTATTATCTTTGAGTACTCTGGTGATATCAAAGCTTTCATTAATCGCGGCAGTCTCCTGGGATGAGCTTATCGCTTGCCCTCTCGTCAGGACAAGAGTTCCATTTGAACTTGTAAGTGTATCAACCTGGCCTCTCGCACTATCTGCCTTCAGATCGCTCATAAGTGTCGATATTGTCACTGACTTCACAGACGTTTGTGAGCGAGCAACGAGAACAATGACTAAAACGGCCACGAGCAGAGTCAGGAGCCAGAAGAAGCTCGCTCTGAGCCGTTTACCTTTCATGGACATGAAGATCTCTCTCTTTATTTATAGCTAGCGTAAATAGCCTCGCCGCAACTTCGCTGTAATTGTTGTGTGTCCTATTATAACACACGTAGTCATCAAGCCTTTATGGAATTTCATGTATAAAAGATATAGCGGGTATGAAATATTTATAGAGAACTAGATAGGGCGTGCAAGTGCCAGACCCCATACTTCGCTCGCGCCCGCCTGAAACAGAGGAGCAGCACAAGCAGCCAATGTAGAGCCAGTTGTACAGACATCATCAACGAGAACAACTCTACGATGAGCTATCTCGCGCTTTGCGCGGACTGAATCGCATTGAAACGCGGCGAGGACGTTCTGCTGACGATCTTGCCAGGAGAGATGGACTTGTGAGGAGGTTGGACGAGTGCAGTAGAGCAGAGTTGTATAAACTGGTAGATTGAGATGTGCGGCGCAGGCCTGTGCCAGAATTTGTGCTTGGTTGTAGCCCCGCTCTCGCTCTCGCCCTGGATGAAGCGGAACCGGGATAATGCAGTCTGCCTGCATCATATATGTCTTGTAAGCTTGAGCGAGCAGCGCACCCAGAGGAATCCCCAGGCGTCTGTTGCCATCATACTTGAACTTATGGATATAAGAGCGCAATGGTTCCTGGTAGTTGCTTACGATACGCAGCCCGTTCAGCTGTAAATTATTGGAAGAGCAGCGGAGGCAGAAATTGTTTGTTGCAAGTGGAGTACAACATTTCCGGCATAATGGTGGACGGAGCGGCTCAATCAGTGCCAGGCATGAAGGGCAAAGAACATGCCCGCTTTTCTTACAGCGTACACAATGAGGGGGAAAAAGAAAATCTAGTAGATACTGAGCAACTGCTCCAAACTGATGCATGCCCTGCCAACCTCCTCTAAACTTCTCTTTTCATTGTAGCACACTTCTGTATCAGAATCGAGAAAGGTATCAGGGCTGTTAAAAGTCAGTGTACATACCCGCGTAGCGACAATCCCTTGCGGTTGTCGTGGGTAGCACGTAAGAAAACGAGCATTAGCTACGACAACCGCAAGGGATTGTCGCTACGCGGCTGGCAATGATTGTTCACCAACGACGTTGTCTTACTGTTCTTCTGCTGTCTTACGGAGTGTTGGGAAGAGAATGACATCGCGGATCGACTCCTGGTCAGTCATCAGCATAGCGAGGCGATCGATGCCGAGCCCCACACCACTTGTAGGGGGCATTCCAATCTCCAGCGCTTCCAGGAAATCTTCATCAAGGACCTGGGCCTCCTCGTCGCCCTGTGCCCGCTGCCGCGTCTGATCCTCAAAGCGGGCACGTTGATCGAGGGGATCGTTCAGCTCAGTGTAAGCATTACCACACTCTAAGCCGCCGATGAACGGCTGAAAACGTTCCACGAAGCCAGAAAGCTCCCGGTGTGCTTTGGTAAGAGGAGAGATATCAAGAGGGTAGTCAATTAAAAACAATGCCTGACTCAGCTCTGGAATACCTTGTCGGAACATAGCCTTCATAAGATCGTCGATCAGACGCCCATAGCTGGCTTTAGGATCGACTTCGTAATGCTTTGCGTGCATCTCCGCCGCCAGGCTCTCTCTCTCTGGGAAATGCCGGACATCGATGCCCGTGAACTCGGCAATGGCATCGAGCAGGGGATACCGCTTCCACGGTGGAGTCAGGTCTATATCGCTGCCCTGATAGTGTATATGGGGAGCGCCATTCAGTTCCTGGGCGACGTAGGCAATCATCTCTTCAACCAGCTTCATCGTATCGTTATAATCCGCATAGGCCATATAAAATTCTATCATCGTAAATTCTGGATTATGGCTGCGATCAATCCCCTCATTGCGAAAGTTGCGCCCGATCTCATACACGCGTTCAAAGCCACCCACGATCAAGCGCTTGTGATAAAGCTCTTCAGCGATCCGCAAGAACAGATCGCGATCCAATGCATTATGGTGAGTGACAAATGGCCGTGCAGTCGCGCCGCCATAGAGAGGCTGTAGAATGGGCGTCTCTACTTCAAGAAAGCGATAGTCATCTAGAAAGCGGCGTATAGCAGTGATCATGCGGCTGCGGGCGATAAAGACCTGTTTCACCTCATCGCCATTCGCAATCAGATCCAGGTAGCGCTTGCGTTGACGGAGATCTTTGTCTTCGAGCCCATGATATTTCTCTGGTAAGGGGCGCAATCCTTTGGAGAGAAGGCGGTAGTGACGCACATGCAGCGTGCGCTCACCAGTACGGGTAACAAAGAGGAAACCGCTCACCTGAATAAAGTCGCCCAGATCGAAAAGTTTCAGCATGCGATACTCATCCGCACCGATATCGTTGACACGGAAGTAGACCTGAATGCGGGCAGTGCCATCCTCAATTTGGGCGAAAGCCGCCTTTCCCATATCGCGAAGCAGGCGAATGCGCCCCACAAGAGTAAAATTGCCCTCAGGGTCAGCTAGGTCTTCAAAGTGCGCAAGAACTTCAGCAATAGTATGAGTACGCTCAGCATTATAAGGATAAGGATTTATGCCCTGATCTCGTAACGCTTGCAGATGTTGAATACGTATTTCCCGTTCGTCTACCATGATACCTTCTCTTGTCCTCTCATCACGTAGCGACAAACCTTCGTGGTTGTCGTCGGTCGCCTATCAGAGTGCACGCATGCATCTACCAACAAATTGCCGGGGATTGAATGCTGGCGCATGCAGCACCTATTGTAGCATCGTTTTGTCTCTGTGTGTAGATGGAGCTCTACTGCTATCATCAGGCTAGGGTGATAGCATCGGAGCGAGAGAAAGAAGAAAAGGGAAGAGTAGGACAAAAAGCGACCTGGAAAGTCCGAGCACTTCCAGGTCGCCTTGTCTGTGGAGGGAGAGTTGTTACTCGATGGTCAGAATCGTGTATTCTTTCACGCCACCGGGGGTTGAGACAATAATGAGGTCTCCTTTTTTGTGGCCAAGGAGAGCCCGACCAACTGGCGACTCATTAGAAATGCGCCCGGAGCCGGGATCTGCCTCAAAGGCACCAACCAGCTTGTAGCGATATTCGCGTCCTGTATCGGTGCTCAAATGAACGAGAGAGCCAAGGGAAACGACCTCTGTTGGAGCATTATCGATCAGTTTCGCTTTTGCCAGCATCTGCTCAAGTTCAGAGATGCGGCTTTCAAGTTGTGAGTATTGAGTTTTTGCTTCTTCGTACGCTGCATTGTCGATTACGTCGCCTGATTCCTTGGCGTCATGAAGATACTGAGCGACCTCAGCCCGTTTGACGGTACGTAAGAACTCGAGTTGGCTCATCGCACGCTGTAAACCGTCATTGGTGAGGAATACTTCTTGTGACTCCATGTTATGCATCCTCTCATGTGTGTGATAAAGGAGTTGCCTCCCCTTAAGTTCATCATCTCGCTAGCTATTGAAGGGTGTTGAGTGAGTAATGGTAGGCAGTGAAGGTTAACCCACATCACCCCAGGTAATAGAAACGAGTTCGCCTGAATGACTGCGGAGTAACAGCTCTCCCTGATCATTCACATCCTCAGCAACACCGCTGAGAACTGTATTGCCCTGGCGCACCTGAATGGGGTGACCGAGCGTAGAAAGTTGATTGCGCCATTGCTCTCGTAGCAAGTGAGAGAAAGGCAGCGTGCCTGGTGCCAATGAGTGTGTCGTCTCTCGTTGTAACTCCAGATACGATGTTTCGATATGTCGTAAGAGATGGGCGATGAAAAGCTCTCGACTCACCGGATGTCCACATTCCTCTTCAAGAGTTGTAGCCCTCTTCACAAGACCCGAAGTGATCGATGATGATGTTGAGAGGCCCGCACGTATAGGTGCGCTAGACCCATTGACATTGACGCCAATACCCAGGATTGCAACGAAATGACCTGCACGATCATGGCTAGTTTCGATCAGAATGCCAGCAACCTTGCGGTCCTCAATAAGAACATCATTGGGCCATTTAATAGTTGCGGCAACGCCACACGTGTCGGCAATAGTAGCAACGACAGCCAGTGAGGCAACCATAATCAAGAGATAGGAAGGAAATAATGGTCGGAGAACAATGGACGAGAGTACGTTCCAACCAGCTACATCGATCCAGTGTCGTCCCTGCCGACCTTTACCAGCCGTCTGACTATCGGTAAGTACCACTCCCCCCTCTTCTGACCCATTTTGAGCTAACTGCATTGCCAGCGCGTTCGTTGAAGCTACGACTGGCAGATAGACCATGCGATCACCTCTGCCAAAAAAATCTGTGTCCAGGTACTCGCTCAGAGAGCGAAGATCAATCTCCCTGGAAGCTGTTGTCTCAAAATCGTCCAAACTCTACCAATTCAATCTATCTACATGCGTAACCGATGAGCAGACGAGCCAGAGCATCTAGAGAGCATGCGTATGCCGTCCTACAATATTCCTGAAAGGGTTCCTTGATGTGCTGAAATACTTTTCATAACAGCGAAAAGTAGAAGATCAACCACTGCACCTCGTGTAGAGTAAAGACACGACATACAGCAAATGGTGAAATGAAAGGGCTACAAAAACCCAGAGCAAGGGAAACGAACAATATATTCGCTCTTGCTCTGGGGGTGCTGCACAGACAGGAAGCTCACGCCTCCCATCAGTATGTGTTTCTTTCTTCCAGCACTTACCTGGCTAGAGAGCCTGGTGTAGGAAGCGCAGGCTTAACGCCTGACACCTCTCTTCTGGAAGGTGTGAGAGTTCATATCACTGCCTGTGCAGCGACTACATTGATCCATTACACACCACCTCCTTTCATTGAGCGTATTGTACCATCGGTCTTGAGTGATTGTCAAGCTCCCTCTTAAAACCCATAGAGCGAGAAGTGATGCGTAGCGTGCAGAATTGGCTTAGGAAGTGCGATTAGGCTCTACAATTGTGTGTAAAGATTGTGTGAACATGCCGCTAGCTACTCTTTCAGGAATGAAAGTACATAAGGAGACGAATGACGAGAGCGGATTTTAAAAAAAAGAGCGTTTGAAAGAAAATTGGAATATATTATTCGTGCTTTTAATAGGATGACAGAACTTGTGAAGCAGCCCATAGAGCCAGCTTAGACATCATTCCTATTGAGTGGCAGTAGTAAACTATAATATGCTATACTTTGTGGCTCTTTAAGTCTGTGGGTGTAGGTTTGAAGCGGCTTTATCTTTTGTGTGCTACTTCAAACCCCTAGTATCTTTTATTTCTCGTTTTTGGGGAGTCGTTCGAGGACCTGACTAAGTAGTTTTTCTAGGTTGTCGAATCTGTTCGTATGTTGATTGAGTGTCGTTTTAGTATCGGCAATATCAGTCTCAATTTTGTTGAGGCGGTTCTCGATTCTGTCAAAGTATTCTGCTACTAGTTTAAAGCTGGTTGTTATCTCTCCTGATAATTCTTCAACTTGTGCCTCTAGATTGATCTGTCGGCGTTCCTGTATGCTTACTCTTGTTTCTAGGCGTGGTTGTGTGCTCATTGGTTGCTTCCTTCCTGCTTTATGATTTGATATCATTATACCTTATAGTGGTTTGGTTGGCTATTTCCTTTGGCTTATTGCTTTTTAGGTTCTTTATGAAATTTCGGTATTGTTGTGCTAAAGGCGTCTCTGATTTTTCTAAGTCGAGTTCGAATCTTAGCGTTGGATCATTAGGGAATTTTGTTTCTTTCATTCCCATATCTCGTGCAAGTTTAATTCCATCGCTTGTCCTGCTAACGGCATATAGCTTCTTCACAAGCATGTTATTTTCTGCCATGTTTTCTAATACTTGTATCATGTCTCTCAAAAGTTTAAATCCATATCTACGTTGTTGCTCATTAGTAAGTCCTGGCCTTACTGCAAGGGATATGAATAAATGATCTATTGTTTCTCTTGGTGTAAGTGGTTTCATTACATCTACAGTCAACGATGTTTGCTTTTTTCTATTTGTCATTAAATCTGCTAGTGCTTCTTCAGTGAAGTAAAAGAGAGATATGTAGCCTACTACTATATTCTCTTGTTTTTCTACATAGTAAGTATTTGGGAACTGTTTCCACTCTTCTAATCTTTCCTCTAAAGATGGCGTATTGCTTATTCCAAATGCTGCTACACAAAGATCATAAATTCCTCTTATATCGTCTTCCGTTTGTGCTCTCTCAAATGTCTTAGGAGCAATTGAGTACTGAAGTAAGAATAGCTCTTTGGCTTGTGCCATTTCGTCTATTTCTTCTCTTTTATAGTATCCTTCTGATCCTCCTGGTGGAATAAGCTTTGTTATTTTTCCTGCTTTTGCATGGTTGAAAAAGGTTCCCTTATTCATGCCTAGTCTTCTCATAGCTTGAGAGGCTGTATAGAATCCACTTGGTGCCTTTGATATTTTTGCCACGTCTGTTTCTCCTTTTTATATTCTCTATGAACTATTTTAACACATTGCAATCTTTGGTGCTAGTTGACCGTTTGTTCTTATTATTTTGCTAATTGTGAATAGTGGCATCAAATTTTAGGTCAAAGAGTTCAATCGGTAAAATTAGTTCAAGCGGTTCTATGGAGTGCTTCTGAGCAAAGGTCGATGCTCTTGATGGTGTGCTGCTGAGCATGTTTCAGGCTGTGAAGGTGAAGTAAACAGGGTCCTGGCATCTCGACACTATGACAATTGAATACCCTACAAACGCGCCTGATGAGTGGCTATGCGCTTTGCATGATTGAGGATAGGTTTTCCAGTGGGTGAAGCTGGTAGGTCCAGGGTTGTGCAGAGAGAAAGTAAGGGCCATAGATGAAGGAAGGGCGTAGGGGCACAAGCAACGGTGAAGAGTTCCTGTGCGATAGGTGCCGCTAACGTGAGCTTGTGAACTTTATTTTTCTCTTGGTTGGCTGTTGTGTACCTTTTGAATCTTTGAAGGGGGTTCTATGGTTCGTGCTTTGTTTGTTCTGGTTGTGGCTTTACCCTTTGTGGTTGCGGTGCTTCTTGCATGGGGTTCGATGGTGTTTGGTTTTCCTCTTTGGTTGGCTGCTGCTCTTGCTCTTGTCCTCTTTCTCGTTCTTCATTCGTTTGCTCGTCCTGTGATCCGTCGTGCGAGAGAAACACTTCTTCCTGATGGGTTCTAGGAGGTGCGTGTATGGCTGAGAAAGAGAGTGCAGAGTATTGTTACCTCTGCTCGAAGCCTGGATATTGTGCATGGCTGGTGTTGCTGATTCGTGGGCACTACTGTGCGTGTTGGGTGTGTCGTTTTTGTCGTCGTCATAAAGTTGCTGGCTAGCGGTTGTCGCCACTCGTCCAGCGTTTGAGTATAGTTTTGGTTCTGTCGCCTGGCTAGACTCCTTTCTCGTGTGCCATAGAGGGTCTCGCCTGTCAATGAAAGGAAAAGAACGATGATTGAATATACACCACGAATAACGGACGCTTTACCAGTCCTTTCTCTAGATACTTCTGTTATCACGTTGTTGACTCCTGCCGATTTTGAAGACGTGGCCTATACTCCTGCGCTTCTGCTTCGTGCTTCCTTCGATGCGTCAATTACCTCTGCTGTTGATTATCAAGAGGGGTGTAAGTTTGGGTTTGCTGATTGTCTTGAGATGGTTGTGTCTGATGATCCTGATACAGTGAAGCACTGTACTTCACGTCCGGTTGTTTGCTCCTTTGTGGCTCGAAACCTTTGTAATGATGAAGTTGACCCGTCTCCTCTTGCTTGGCGCGTTGGCTTCGTTTTCGGTTGGCTCTCGGCTCTTGCGCTTACTAATCGCTCTATGGCTTCGGTCGGTCTTGGTCTGCTTACGGTCCTGGTCAATCGCCTACAGGAGAATGGTTGATACGATTCTACCTTAGAGGGAAACTCCCTGTTTAAACGCTGACTTTGTGGAGATTGGAGATGGAAACGTGTTACGAAAGTGGATGTTACGAAACTGTCTTTCCGTGACAAAAAGATCACTGTCACGAAAAGTGTTTCTTACCTGGTGGGCGGAAGCTTCTTGCACGCCCACCGTAGTACGCCTATTCGTGGACGCCCGACAACGAAGTCAAGTGGGTACTTCCACCTATCCTACTCTTAAAAGTGTAGGATGTGAACTGGCTCTACAAGCGGCTTTATACCCACGCTCTGAGACGGTCAAGACTGCCTCTTGTGAACGTTCAATGTATCATTCTATCCCTGGCTCACAGCCTGCTCAAAATCGCGCTCAGAAGCAAATTAGGAGGATATGTCAACATGATAACCGTATGTGGTGGGGTGGTGGAGGCTCTTTTTACCCTTTTCTCTGGTTGGTGCCTGCTGTAGCTGTTGGCCGTCTTGAGTTGGACTATGGTTCTGATTCCTTCTCGCTGTCTGCCTGGGCGAGAAGACAAACAAACATACCCTTCAAAAAAGCTGTAGGCGTACTGTGTGGTGCTCTTCTGTTGTCCGTTTGGACATGCTCTCACAGGCACACTCAAGTAACACGTGCCTGTCTATCTACATCTGTCGTGAGTTTTGCGTGCTGCTTCTACTGGAAAGAGGCAATTGCTGTAATTTTTATGTTTATGGTGCTTTTTTATTATTTCCTGCATTTTCGATTTCTTGAAGGGAATGTGCTATGTCTGGTCTGTCTTTGAGTACATTTCTCACACCGTTCATGAAGACTCTTGCTACTGTTCCTGAGACGAGGAAACTTACGATGGAAAAGATGATTCCTGCTATTGGTAAGATATGCCAGAATGTTGCTCCTGTTCCGATGAGTGCGGTTGTCATACCGAGAGATGCTATTCGATCTATTTGCTTGTATGTCTTGTCTTTGGGATCGTATTCCTCGTTTTCTGCGAGAAAGCCAATCACGGTTGTTCCTGCAAGTGAAGGAATGGCGATGGCAAAGCAGAGGATGGCAATGATTCCAGCCGGGTCTAGTTGTCCTATGCCGATGAAGCCTTGCAAAATGAGAAGGCTGATTGCAGTGAGCCCACTTGTGTATAGATACCTTACTCTTCCAAACTTCTCTAATTTCTCCATGCTCTTCTCCTCTCAGTCTTGTACTCAATCCTTCTTTGTTGGACGTTTTTCTCTATTTACTCTCAAACGAAAAGGGAAAGGGGGTGAAGAAGATGGACAATTTGCAGAAAGCTCTGCTTTTTTATAAGTTCCTTCTGTTCGTACGATGGCTCTGTGTTCTTTCTTTGCTTGTTGCTGTTGTGCTTTGGTTCTTTTTCTTCCGTTAATGGCTTGTGTATGTCTGTCAAGTTTGGAGGGCTTCAATGTTTCATTTTTCATTTCTGATGACTTTGATGAATTGTATCGGTTGTTTGATTGCAGGTGGAGTATCGTTCTTTGGCTCTCAGCGTCGGGGTATGCGTTGGTTTGGTCTCTTTCTATTGGTGTTGGGTATCTACCTGGCGTGTAGTTTGATTGTTACTATGTGGTTGGTGTAAATTTGCCGTTTAAACACCCACCTTTTGTACTGTTGTCTCGTTGTCCTGGTCTGTTCGGTACATCTCTGGTCGGATGTGTACCTAACAGAGCGTAGAAGAGAGAGGTTTCGATGTTTTATCTAAGCATCTTGCTTGTTCTGCTCTGTTGTATTGGCTTCGAGGTCGCGCAAGAGTCGTTGAAAAGCTTGCTGGTAGCTATCATGGTCTTTCCAGTTCACGAACTGGCCGATATGCCGTTGTCTTCGCAACCTGGCGGCCCATTGTGTCTGTGCTTGCTCGATGGCTGTATCAATTGCGACAGGAAACAGGACGGTTTTATTGAAGTGTTGTTCCTGCTTAAATCGTTCCTCTTTCTCCTGGGCTGCTCTGACTTCATCTTCTACCCACAAGCTGTAGACAGAGTACTCAGAAAGGATCACCAACAATTTGTCGTAGGTGCGAATAGCTTGCTCAATCCGCTCTGGAAAGTGATCACCGATTTTGAGGTCTTCAGGGGCAAACCAACATCGGACGCCTTTACTTTGCAAGTCGGCATACAGACGTTCGGCAAAGTCTTGGTTCTTGCTGGAATAGCTAATGAAGCAGGTGTAGTACTGGATTGGTTTGGCGGCCAGGGCGTGCATATACTCAATGAAGTTGTCAGGTGCGCCCGTCCCTCGTACAAACACCTCTGGTATGTCGCCCTCCGACAGATAGAGACTATTAATGCTCAAAGGCGATGGTCCCCTGTGTTGAATGGTGGTCAGTCCTTTGATCTCGCGCATATCTCGATCACCAAACGAGGTTCTTCCTATTGTGGCATTGCTGAGGTCGGCACGGCTGAGGTCGGCACGGCTGAGGTCGGCTCCGCTGAGGTTGGCTCCGCTGAGGTTGGCTCCGCTGAGGTCGGTATCTCTGAGGTTGGCTCCGCTGAGGTCGGCTCCGCTGAGGTGGGCACGGCTGAGGGTGGCATCACTGAGATTGGCTCCTCTGAGGCTGTCTCCGCTGAAATTGACTCCTCTGAGGTTGGCATTGCTGAAATAGGCACTGCTGAGGTCGGTATTGATGAGTCTGGCATGTCCGAAGTTGGTATCGTGAAGATAGGCACTATTAAGATGGGCATGGTTGAGGTTAGCTTCTCTAAGATCAGCACCGCTGAGGTTGACAAGGGTGAGATCGGCACGGCTGAGGTTGGCATTGATGAGGTTGGCTCCGCTGAGGTCGGTATCTCTGAGGTCGACAAGGGCGAGATTAGCATCTCTGAGGTTGGCATTGATGAGGTTGGCTCCGCTGAGGTTGGCTCTGCTAAGATCAGCACTGCTGAGGTTGGCTCCGCTGAGGTCGATAGCGATGAGGTTGTCTCCACTGAGATTGGCTCCGCTGAGGTCGGTATTGCTGAGGTTGGCAAGGCCGAGGTCCATACCTCTGATGTCAGCATGACTAAGATCATTTTGTATCTCTGGATGTTCCTCTCTCCACTTGTTCCACTGTTCTATGCTTTGTCGAAGTATGCGAAGCTGCTCTTGGTCTGCCATTGGTTTCTCCTCTCCTGTTCTGCTCTCAGTATAGAGAAACGATTGTCAATCCGCAAGCTCCAATATGCTTGTTCTCAATAGAAGGGGGTGTTCTATGAAGCTTGAGGGAAAAGACGGTGTTGTTAATCATTTCTTGATGGATGTTCGTGCTAGGGGTCGTGGTGAATTGACACTTGTTACATACACGCAAAGGCTTGCGGTGCTTGTTCGCTTGCTTCTTGAACTTTTTCAGATATCGGATGTTGAGCGGGTAAAGGTTATTCATTTGCGTGGCTGTGTGCAGCATTTGTTAGATCATGGTGCTGGTAGTGTTCGTGGGTGTCCTATTGCTGGTGACACAATGGACGCTAACTCTGTGCGTGGTTATGTTCGTGTCTGGAAAGTGTTTTTTAACTGGTGCTTTCAAGAGGAGTTGATTGATACGAATGTTGTTGCGCGTCTGCGTGCTCCACAATCAGTAAAAAGAATGATTCCTGCTTTTACTGTTGAGCATGTAGAAAAGATGCTTTCTGCTTGCGATACTAGTAATGATATTGGATATCGTAACTATATTATCATTTTGCTTTTCTTAGATACTGGTATGAGATTATCTGAGTTAAGCCGCTTAAATGTTGATAGCGTTCATGAGCGTTTTGTGAAGGTTTTTGGAAAGGGTCGTAAAGAGAGAGAAATTGGCATTCGTCCTGAGATAAGTAAACTTCTTTGGAAATATGTACAGAAGTATCGTCATGCCTCTAGTACGGATGAAAAGGCGCTTTTTATAGCTCAACATGGTAAAAGGATAAGTGTTGAGGGAGTAAAAGCTATTATTCGTGTTGTTAAGCGTGAATCGGGTATAGAGGATGTGCGTGTTTCTCCTCACACTTTCCGTCATACTTTTGCTAAGTGGTACCTAAAAATGGTGGAGAACTTTTTAAGCTTTCGCGTGAGTTGGGCCATAGTAGCGTAAAAATAACAGAAACGTACTTGCAGGACTTTGATAGCTCTGATGCGCGAGAGGATCATGATAGTTTTTCGCCCATTTCTTTGCTTCATTTGGGACAGAAAGGAAAGAAGAGGAAAGATAAAGTAGAATGATCGAAAAAATAAAGATACTAGGTACTTTATGGTTACCTCTGGTACATAGTATCTCTTGAAAATTTGTCAAATATTAGCCTTTTGGTGCTTTAAAACACTTAAAGGCTGTTTGCTTGTGTTGGCTTCTGGCTTATTTCTATGGACCTTCATTGCTGTTAAAGCTTGCTTGCTTTTTAGTTGGCTAATTCATTAGTATATGCTATACTATGTATAGTAGCGTGTAAGAGGGTAGTACGAAGTTGCCCTTCTGAATCTACCCGCCAGGTGTATGCTCTTCATCATAGTTGTATCGGCTAACGTTTGTCTACCCCAAAGTGTCCTACTTTTTTAAGCGTTCGAATCATTCGAAGCTTGTTGGACGTGTTGGGAAATATGGACGTTGGCTAGTGATTGATAAAGAGCGTGCTGTCTGTCTTTGTGTAGCGAACGCAATTTCCTATAGACTTGAATGCAGAAGAGTAAGGAAGGAGGACTTTATATGCAGCAATATATGGATCTGCTCATCGACGCCCTCCTAGACGAGGGTTTTACTGTAGAGGAAGCTCAACGTCTCATTCGGCTCCAGGAAGAGTATGAAGAGCGGAGAGCGACCGAAGAGACGAATCATCATCGATTCGTACGCTGGCTTGTAGAGCATGGTCGTCTAAGTGAGTGGTAAAGGCAACTTGCGGCACTCTTCGTAGATGTTGTACAATAAAATCAGCGGAGCAGATGGGACGGCGTGGCATTGCTACGCCGTCCTTCATTATATCTTCCGTGTACAGCCCGAGTAACTAACTACGCATGTTATTCTACTACGAGGGAGGCCTCTATGAAAGCGGTTGTTATGGCCGGAGGGGAAGGATCGAGGCTACGACCATTGACGATTCGGCGGCCTAAGCCAATGGTCCCTATTGCAGGCAAACCTGTGATGGAACATATTCTTCACCTACTCAAGCGTCATGGCATAACTGATGTCGTTGTCACCGTCCAATATTTAGCAAGTAGTATCGAAGACTACTTTGGCAACGGTTCACAATGGGATATGCATATCACCTACTCACGCGAGGATGTCCCACTCGGGACGGCGGGGAGCGTAAAAAACGCTGAGGAGCAACTCACCGAGCCATTTCTCGTGATTAGTGGAGATGCACTCACTGACTACGACTTGACCGACCTTATAAAGTATCATCATGAGAAAAAATCTCTCGCCACACTTCTCCTCGCCCATATGCCAAATCCTCTCGAATATGGAGTAATTATCACCAACGAAGACGGTCATATTACTCAATTTCTAGAGAAGCCAAGCTGGGGAGAAGTATTTAGCGATACAATTAATACAGGCATCTATGTCCTCGACCCAAAAATCTTCAGCTACTTCGAGAAAAATAAGCAGTTTGATTTCAGCCAGGAACTCTTCCCGATGATGTTGAGGCAAGGCGACCCGCTCTTTGGGTACGTCGCTCCCGAAGGGTACTGGTGTGACGTTGGCAGCCTGAGCGAATATATGCGAGCAAACGCAGATATTTTGCAAGGGAATGTAGACTTGCCAATCGAAGCACGAAACATCGGTGATGGCATCTGGTGTGAAGAGGGTGTTGATATCAATGTGGATGCCCAAGTCCACGGCCCGGTCTATTTAGGGCGTGACTGCAAAGTGCGTGCGGGGGCGATTATTCATGGCCCAAGCATGATAGGCAGCTACTCGATTCTAGACGATCGCGCGCAGGTTGATCGCAGCATTGTCTGGAATAGCTCGTATATTGGAGATCGAGCCGAATTGCGAGGGGCGATCGTAGGGTCCTCGTGCAACATCAAGAGTAAAGCAGTCATGTTTGAGGGATCGGTCATCGGCGACAACTCAATCATTCAGGACGGAGCTATCATCCAGCCAAACGTAAAAATCTGGCCCGACAAAGAAGTTGAAGCCGGAGCAGTCGTCAACACCAGCATCATCTGGGGCGCGCAGGGTCGCCGTAGTCTATTCAGCCGCTACGGCATCACCGGTCTGGTAAACATCGATATCACACCAGAATTTGCCACCAAGCTAGGAGCTGCCTATGGCGCAATTCTGCCCAAAGGCTCAACTGTTTGTCTAAATCGCGATATCAACCGCACCTCGCGTATGATTAAACGCGGTATCAATGCTGGCTTGCCATCAGCGGGTGTGAATGTTCACGATATTAACCAGGTGCCGGTGCCGGTTGCGCGCTACTTTATTCGTACCACTGACGCGGTAGGTTGTGTCCATGTGAGTGTTTCACCCTTCGATCAACGCGCTGTCGAGATCAAGATTTTTGATCAGAATGGTCTGGACATTAACAAGACCACAGAGCGAAAAATCGAAAATCTCTTCTCCCGCGAAGACTTCCGCCGCGTCTACCTCGACGAGATAGGAGCCATCGACGTTCTGAGCAACGCGTATGTCGTTGATCATTACCTTGAGGGATATAACAAAACAGTCAATCATGAAGTTGTGCGTAAGCGAAAATTCCAGCTCGTGGTTGACTACGCACATGGAAGTACTGTAGAGTTGTTGCCTAAAATTCTGAATAACCTGGGCTGTGAAGTTATTGTGCTGAACTCGGGTACTGAAGACGCCACCACCGCTCGTACAATTGATGAGTTAAACAGAGACATGCAGCGCCTTGCAGCCATCAGCTCAGCGCTCAATACAGAGATGGGCATACGTATTGATCCAAGTGGAGAGCGCATCTCCGTTGTGGATGATCGTGGTCGTATCCTGGATGGCATGAAGATGCTCGCTGTTATGACAAACCTGTTCTTGCGTCGTTATCACAATGGAACGGTCGCCGCCCCAGTAAACGCTCCCAGTGCCTTACAGACGATTGCCGATCGCTACGAGGGCAACATCCAGCAGACCAAAGTGCTTCCTCATGCAATGATGATGGCTGCAGGACGGGAGGGCGTTGTCCTGGTAGGCGATGGCACGGGCCAGTTTGCCTTTCCAGAGATGCATCCAGCCTTTGATGGTATGCTCGCAATTGCAAAACTGCTGGAATTGCTGGCTACGTTTGATATGCGTCTCTCCGAGGTTGTGGACGATCTCCCTCCTTACTATATGAGCAGTACACGCGTTTCCTGTCCCTGGGAAAGCAAGGGCAAGGTAATGCGTATCTTAAGCGAACAGTATCGTGAACGTAGAACAAAGCCAATTGATGGTATTAAGATCGATCTGGGCAAAGAGTGGGTCTTAGTGTTACCAGACGCCGATGGTCCATTCTTCCATATCTATGCAGAATCCGTCTCGAACGAGCAAGCTCAGGCCCTGGCCGAGAAGTACGCTCGTGTTGTAACTGGTTTACAGCAATAGCACACAAGATGTAAAGAATCAGGTATTGTAGATACCTGCTTCTTTCTGTCTCAGTAGCACTAAGCCGATGGAAATTTGCCGCCGAGCAACGTATCAAGGGTTGACGTCTTGATGCGATATGCCTGTCTTTTTCCTCTATGAGGAAGCGTAATTGCTTCTAGCGCACCACTTTTAATCCAGCGTCGAACGGTAGTATCATCGACACGCAGGCGGCGTGCGATCTCGTGTACTGTTAAGAGTTCTTCTCTCTGCTCGTCAGCCATAGCATTATCTCCCGCACCATTGAGATGCTTTTCTAGAATGGTAGATGTTGTACGAGGCATACAACCTCCTTTTGTTATCTTAGCTTCTCTAATCGACCTCATGACGTACTGATGATAGGTGTTATAGCACAAAACGGAGAATTTTACTATGGACTGCCCGGTTGTCGTTTTGCTTGCAGGTCTCTCTTTGCCTCTAGACTGTCTACTGATTAACTATACTATACATCTCGGCGCAAACATAATAGAATACAGCAAGAGTAAATGTCACCCGCAGGAAACGTAGAGTTTTTGCGTGCCCGATGAGAGAGATAGCGCTGAGAGGATTACCACATTCTGGCACGAGGGGTGGAATAGAGAAGACGGGGGAAGAACAGAGAGGACAAGAGAGATGAAAAGAAAAAATTTGATTTTAATTGATGGTCATGCCATTATCCACCGTGCCTTTCACGCAGTGCCAGAAGATCTTTCGACCACCAGTGGAGAGCCAGTCAACGCGACCTTTGGCTTTACGTCCATGCTTATGAAGGCTCTTCTAGAAGAGCGGCCTGATTATATTGCCGTAACGTTTGATCGTCCCAGCCCGACGTTTCGTCATGTTCAGTATGCGCCCTACAAAGCTCAACGCCCCGCGCTTCCCGACAATATGAAGCCGCAATTTGCGCGCATCCGTGAAGTCGTGCAAGCCTTTGGTATTCAGATCTATGAGCAGGACGGTTTTGAGGCAGACGATGTGCTGGGTACACTTTCAGTGCAAGCAAAACATCTGGACGTCAACACCATTATTTATACAGGTGATATGGACACTCTACAATTAGTCAATGAGCAAGTCTTTGTCAAAGTAGCGAAGCGCGGCATTTCAGAAGTGACGGAGTACGATGAGTCCGAGGTTGAAAGGCGCTATAGTTTTAAGCCTCAACTATTGCCGGATTTCAAGGGCTTGATCGGCGACAAATCTGATAATATACCTGGCGTGCCTGGCATCGGTGAAAAGACCGCCTCGCGCTTGCTTGCTGACTATCACGATCTAGAAGGTGTCCTGGCTCATACTGATGAGCTGAAGCCAAAGGAACAGAAGCTCTTACGCGAGTGGAGTGAGCAGGCGAGGCAGAGCAAGTTTCTGGCCACAATCGTGCTCGATGCTCCTGTGCACCTGGATTTAGAGGCGTGTCGCATGACCCATGTTGACAGAGAAAAGGTCATCACCCTCTTCCGTGAGCTAGAATTCCGCACACTCATCGAGCGCGCACTGGCGCTCTTCCGCGAACTGGGCTTGACGAATACAGGGCAAGATACTACTCAGGTCTCACCTTCTGTAGAGAAGGCAGACGTACCGGTCGAGACTCCACAGCTAGAAGGGATGGACGCAGATAACCTTCTATACGCGCCGCCGATAGGAGTTGTTCCCATTCTTGCTCCTCCCCCCCCTCCAGGCGAAGATCTGCCAGCCGAATTCAGTGAGAGTTCTATCACCTCTACAGAGAGAACGGCGTCAATGAGACCGAACTCTGGCGAGCTTGGGGAACAAAGCTCTACGGCAGTAGCCCTCGAAGATGCGCCACTACAGCTCAATCTGTTCGAGGTCGAGGCTCCAGCCAACGAGGTTGTACACAGGCTGCGTCTGCCCAGTGTCACGGAGAGCAGGGCACCTCAACTACTGGAGACCTCCCCATCTCAGCACACAAGTACGATGATCGTCAACACTGAAGAGAGCCTGCGTGTGCTGGGAAAAAGCCTCTTCGATGCCGGACGCTTTGCAATTGATACCGAGACCTCGTCAGAAGATCCTCGCCGCGCGGAACTAGTCGGGATCTCTCTCTCGATGGCACCAGGTGAGGCATATTATATTCCTGTAGGTCATACGACCACACCAGATGGGCAAGAGGCGGGGACGCAATTGCCGCTTGCCTATGTAATGGAGAAGCTAAAACCGGTCCTGGAAGACGAACATGTCCATAAATATATGCACAACGCAAAGTACGATATGGCCGTTCTGCTGCGCAATGGTGTTGATGTACATGGACTCGTCTTTGATAGTATGCTCGGTACCTACCTCACCGATCCAGGAAGGCGTGGCGTAGGACTCAAGGATCAGGTCTTTCAACGTCTCGGATATGTCATGACCTCAATTAACGAGCTCATCGGTTCTGCCAGTAAGATGATAAGTATGGCGCAAGTGCCAGTGCGCAAGGCAGCGGACTACGCGGGCAGTGATGCTGATATGACGCTGCGCCTGGTAGAGCCCATTCGAGCCGAATTAGAGCAGAATGGCCTTCTGGAAATGTATGAGAGAATAGAGCTACCGCTCATCTCCGTCCTTATGCAAATGGAGTTGTACGGTGTGGCGCTGGACGCGGATTTCTTGCGTGATTTCGGCAATGTGCTGGATGAACAACTGCAGACGCTTGAGCGGGAAGTCTACGCAGTCGTGGGTCATTCCTTCAACATCAACTCAACTAAGCAGTTAGCCGACGTGCTTTTTGTCGAACTCAAGCTGCCTAGCGGTAAGAAGACGAAGACAGGATACTCGGTCAGTGCAGACGTGATCGAGAATCTGCGTGGCAGGCATCCTGTGGTTGATTCCTTGCTTGAATACCGCCAGCTCAACAAGCTCAAGTCAACCTACATCGATGGACTACTCACTTTGATGGACCAGCATACTGGTCGCGTGTATACCTCTTTCAACCAGACCATTGCATCCAGCGGACGGCTATCGTCGAGCAATCCCAATTTGCAGAATATCCCTGTGCGTACAGAGGTTGGTCGCCGCATCCGCCGCGCTTTTATTGCTGATCCCAGCTATGTCCTGCTGACTGCTGACTATTCGCAGTTTGAGTTGCGTATTCTGGCGCATATCACTCATGAGCCACGCCTGGTCGAGGCTTTTAGCAATAGAGAAGACATTCATACGATTACCGCCTCCTCGCTCTTTGGCGTTCCGGTGGAACAGGTCAGCAAAGATCAACGGCGTCTGGCCAAAACGGTGGTCTACGCGGTTCTCTATGGCCAGTCCGCTTTTGGACTTTCGCAGGTAACCGGCATGACCAACTCTGAGTCGGCTGAGTTTATCAGGCGCTATCATGAGACCTTTCCGAACATTAAAGTGTACGTAGATAGCACGCTGCAACAGGCGCGTACTCAGGGCTACGTCAATACTTTGTATGGGCGGAAGCGCTTCTTCCCAGATATGCGCGCGCTATCCTACACAGAGCGTCAGGCCCTAGAACGTGAAGCGATCAACATGCCTATTCAGGGCTCGAATGCAGACCTCATCAAAATTGCCATGATTCGTCTTCATCATGATTTAAAAGAGATGCCTATGAAGACGCGCATGATCTTGCAGGTGCACGATGAACTCGTCTTTGAAGTTCCCGTCGAAGAACTTGAGCGTGCCAAGAAACTCATCAAAATGAGGATGGAGGGCGTGGCGCAATTGGATGTCCCGATCGAGGTTGAGATGAAAATCGGAAAGAACTGGTATGAAGCGGAGCCAATGGAGTAAGATAGAGCAAGCGTAGGATGATCTCATGCTAGTGCTTTGCTGGAAAGCAAAGCACTAGAGTAACTATGTCTATCAGGAGCAACTTTCGTGCAACTTTCCAGGATGATTAATAATCTGCCTCCCTATCATTTTGCGGATGCAAAGAAAAAGATAGCTGAACGACAGGCAGCGGGCGTGGACGTAATCAATCTCTCGATGGGTGATCCAGATTTGCCAGCGCCCCAGGCTGTTCTTGATCGCCTCTGTACTACTCTGCAAGAGACCCAGAATCATCGCTATCCAGAGTATCGCGGCATGCGCGCATTGCATGAAGCGATCGCTGAATGGTTCGAGCGACGCTTTGAGGTGAGCCTGACGCCAGAGCGTGATATTCTACCCCTTTTGGGCTCAAAAGAAGGTTTGGCCTACGCTGCAATGGCTGTCTTAAACGCAGGTGATATCGCGCTGATTCCAGATCCATACTATCCTGTCTATGTTACAGGGACAACCACAATAGGAGCTGAGCCATATATGCTGCCGCTGCTGGAGCAGAACAGGTATCTGCCTGACCTGGAGCATATTCCTTCTGCTGTATTGAAGAAGGCGCGTGTCCTCTGGCTCAATTATCCAAACAACCCGACCGCCGCCAGTGCAGATCAGGATTTCTTCACGCGAATTGTCGATTTTGCGCGCACAAACAACCTGGTCATCATTCATGATATGGCCTACGCGGAGGTGTACTTTGACGATTTTCGCCCGATGAGTATATTACAAATACCAGGTGCGAAAGAAGTCGCGGTCGAGCTCCATTCACTGAGTAAGACGTATAATATGGCCGGTTTCCGTATCGGAATGCTCGTAGGGAATCCGGACCTTGTGGATGCTGTTGGACGCTTAAAAAGTAATATTGATAGTGGTATTTTTCGGCCGGTTCAATATGCAGCTATTGAGGCGCTACGGCTCCCACCTTCCTGGTTAGAGCAGAGGAATGCCGTCTATAAGCGCCGACGAGACCTGATTGTCGAAGGCTGTAACAACATAGGGATGCGCGCCGCGACATCGCTGGCTGGCCTCTATATATGGGCTCATGTCCCTACTGGATTAACCTCGCGGGAGTTTGCAAACCAGCTTTTTGACAAAACAGGTGTCTTTGTTACTCCCGGCACAAATTTCGGTCAGGCAGGAGAGGGATACGTCCGCATATCGATCACGGAGCCTGAAGAGCGCCTGCAAGCAGCTTTGCAACGTATGGCGTTCTTTATGACCGTATGAAGAGAAGAAGTATCTGGAATACATAGATAGAGGCCGAGAAAAACAAATTTGCTTGCGATCGAACCAAGTGTAGGCGATCCGACCAATCTATTTAACATTAGGGTTGTGTAACCGTCAATGATTGTGGAACTGAAGCACGAAGCAAGTTTCATAAAGAAGCGAAGCAGGTTGAATAGCAAGAGGAATGCACTATGGTTTTGAAGCGAGATGGAGCACTGCCAGATCATGTACAGATACAAGCGTGGAATCTCCAGGTTGATCGCGAGCTTTGTCAGAATGTTCAGGTTGGTCTCAATCACGAATGGCTTGTTACAAATGGCTTAGGTGGTTATGCTGCTGGCTCCCTTGTGGGTACAGCGACGCGCAGCTATCACGGCTTGCTTGTTGCCTCACTTTCACCACCCAACGAGCGGGTGGTGCTTGTCTCCAAAGTTGATGAAGAGATTATGCTCTCCGGAGGCCAGACGCTTCGCCTGGGTGTCAATGAGTATCAAGAAGGCATAATCGAGCCACAGGGATATAAATATCTTGAGCGTGTTGTATTGGAAGGCGACATACCTTGTTTCATTTATCGCATCAGTAAATCTCTTATCTTAGAAAAACGTATCTGGATGGAGTATGGGCAGAACACGACGTATATACAATATCTGCTGCATGATGTTTTTGATGAAGATGAACAGGCTACTGATGTACATGTTGATGTTACAGACACGTCTGTAACATTGCTGGTCTCGCCCTTCTGTCTTACACGTGACTATCATCAGACGACGCAAGGAGCGGATGATTGGCACTTTCTTGTAGAAAATAGAGGAAATCGCTGTCGCATCCGTGCCTATGAAGGCGCACCTGCGTATCACTTGATAGCGGACCCTGTCACTGTTTTCGAGTCCAACGGAAGCTGGTATTGGCATATATGGCATAGACGAGATAATGAGCGTGCCCTTCCCGATGTAGAGGATGTCTATCGACCCGGTATATTTCGCACAACACTAACGCCTGGGATGCGCAAGACTTTTGTCTTTGCCGCTGAAAATCAGACCACCTGTTCCTGGGGATATGGAGGTTCCCATCATGAAGAAGTGGTGGCTCAGGCTCTCATGCGTCACCAGCGGCGCATGCGGCAAGTTCTGGCTGGAGTGGATCGTACGATAGATGATCTACAGGTACGTGATCCAGTAATGGCGCGCCTTGTCCTTGCAGCCGATCAGTTTATTGTGGACCGTCCTAATGCTGTGAACCCCTCAAATACATCTCAGCCGCAACATATGTCTCCAGATCGCAAGACTATTATTGCTGGATATCCCTGGTTCACCGACTGGGGACGTGACAGTATGATCTCTTTGCCGGGCTTATTGCTGTGCACTGGCAGGTACGGCGAGGCACGAGGTGTTCTGAAAGCTTTTACGTCCTACATTCATAAAGGCTTAATTCCTAACCGCTTCCCAGACAAAGGCGAAGAGCCAGTGTATAATACAGTCGATGCAACACTCTGGATGGTGCGCGCGCTTAATCTCTATCTTCTCAAAACCGGCGATTGGACACTGCTCAAAGACCTCTTTCCCATATTACAGGACAGTATTCAGTGGTATATTCACGGTACAGAATATGGTATTCAAGTGGACCCACAGGATGGACTTCTACGCTCAGGAGTTCCAGGTGTACAGTTGACCTGGATGGATGCCAGAGTTGGCGATTGGATTGTAACGCCGCGCATTGGAAAGGCCGTCGAAGTGAATGCGCTCTGGTATTATACAGTAAGTGCGATGGAAGGTTGGGCTGTGCGCCTTTCAACCGATGCGACCCAATATGGACAATTGCGAGGTCTGGTGCGGCAGAATTTCGCTGCCCGCTTCTGGTATGAGGCGGGAGGCTATCTCTACGATGTCGTGGATGTTGAGGGTGTTACCGGACAGAATGATGCAGCACTGCGGCCCAATCAATTATTCGCAGCGTCGTTGAATCATGAGTTGCTCACGGATATTCAATCTGCTCGCATGTTACAAGAGGTGACAGAGCAGCTCTTCACTCCAGCCGGTCTGCGTTCGCTGAGTCCGACGGATCCTGCGTATTGTGCTCACTTTACAGGTGACCGCAATCAGCGTGAGAGTGCCTATCATCAAGGAACTGTCTGGCAATGGCTGATTGGAGCGTATGTCGATGTGCATCTCCGTGTCCACAATGATTATGATGCATTGCTGCCACTTCTCCGTCCCTTTGTCAAACAGTTATGGGAGCGATGCCTGGGTACCATCAGCGAAGTGGCTGAGCCAGAGCCTCCCTTCACCGTTGGAGGTTGCTTTGCTCAAGCCTGGAGCGTTGCCGAGATGTTGCGCTGCTGGCGACTCATTCGTAATAATGTCTCTTAAAAGGCGACTAGAAACGCTGCTCGACACGGCTAGATGAGCAAAGCTAGCCGAAAGGCAACGGTTGAATTCATCGTCTTCTCATGAAGACAACTTATACTGACAACTACTGCACTGGCTCTCGTGTTCCTTACTGCAGGAGTCGTGGTGGGCCGGGAGCCAGTGTATGCTACTGGAAAAAATGAGGGATACAGAAACTCTTATGCGGATTCTCGTTGTTGAAGATGATCCTCGTCTCGGTCCCAGCCTCAAAAAAGGGTTGGAAGGGAACCACTACGCGGTTGACTTAGTTGCTCATGGGGAAGATGCTTTTGTCGCAGCCCTGGCAACGCCATATGATCTCATTATTCTCGATGTGCTCTTACCCGGCCTGAGTGGTTTTGAGGTCTGTAAACAACTGCGTAGTCGTGGGCGAGCCATGCCTATCTTACTGCTCACCGCGCTGAGTAGTGTTGATGACCGTGTTCAGGGCCTGGATCTGGGAGCCGATGACTATCTTGCCAAGCCCTTTGCTTTTAGCGAGCTGGAAGCACGCGTACGCGCACTCCTGCGGCGGCGCAGCCCCATCAAATCTCCCCAACTACACTTCATGGACATCACCCTTGACACGAGTACTCACGAGGTGCGGCGCGGAGAGCGTGTCATAGCTTTGGGAAGCAAAGAATATGCGCTACTAGAGTTCTTTATGCGCCATCCGCACCAGGTGTTGAGCCGTTCCATGATAGCCGAGCACGTTTGGGATAGCGATACAGAACATCTCTCAAATGTCATCGACGTCTACATTCGCTATCTACGGCGCAAGTTGTGTGAGCAAAATGAACCAGATGTCATTTACACTGTGCGCGGCTCTGGTTATCAGCTTAAAGAGCCACAGCAGTAATGCTAGAGTGGTAAGCACATCGCCTGCGCTTATTGCACACGTGCCACGATTGCGCTAATGTTTCCATCTCCACCTGCATGATTAGCCGCCGCAGCGAGCGTTGCCGCCAACTTCTGAGGGTCGCCTCCTTGACTTAAAATCTCTTGTATACGGTCATCGGCGATCATATGCCAGAGGCCATCGGTACAGAGCAGAAGAATATCATCCGCTTCAATCTCATATTGAACAATATCTATTATAATGCGATAATTTTGTCCTAGATAGTGCTGATACCGTTTTGAGCTCGGATTGGCTGCGTTGTTGAGCTGAGGACCGGAGCCAGTCGTATAGTCTTGAGTGAGGAGCCGCAAGCCCTTTGTAGGACTATAGTGATAAGCCCGGCTGTCGCCAACGCTAGCGACGTAGAGATGCTGTTTATATGTCACTGCTACGGTAAGTGTGCTGGCCATAGTTGTGTCATAGTCTGCGTTACAATGATAAATGACTTGGTTCGCTTGACGGACAGCATCATGTGTCCATTGTTCTAGAATGGCCTCGGACGAAGGCGGCTTTGGCAAGGTGCGACTGGATTGTCGCTCGCTACCGGGTGGAACAGAGCCGGTCTGTGATGGAGTAGGAACAGGCGTAGAGAGTTGAGGAATCAGCACGTCGGCGACTGTCTCTATCGCCAGGCGGCTGGCCTCGTAGCCACCGGCTGATTTGCCCTGATTGCCATGTAAGCCGTCCGCAACTGCAAAAAGGCTAAAGGGATGAGGAGGGGGTGGCAGTGTAACGCATAATCCCTGAACTACAAGAAGCATATCCTCATTCTCGTGTGCACGTTGTCCTATATCGCTTACGTACCCAACAGGATACGCCTCAGTGCTAAAAGGAGACGTATCGTCCAGAGTATGTCCACAATGTCGGCAGAAGTGCGATGTCGTGCGGTTCTCTCGACCGCACTGACTACACGGATTTTGTGGAATGAGTGCGCGCACAATAACATTCGCATTACTTGTAGGGGCGATGGTGGCGGATATTGTATCCGCGATGGTCTCGTCTGCCCATATGCCGTTGTCTGGTGAGAGTGCGTCATTCAACGCATCAGCGAAGTCCTGACCAGAGCTATAGCGCTTCTGTGGCTCAATATCCATTGCGCGCAAAACGATCGGGTCCACTGAAGAAGGAAGTGCTACATTGAGAGAGCTGGGAGCTGGGAGCTCAGCCGCACGGTTGCGCACCACTGCTTGAAACGGTAAAAGACCGGTGAACATTTGATAGGCGACGACACCCATCGCATAGATATCGCTAGCCGGCTGTGCATTGCCGTGTTCTTGTTCGGGCGCAATATAGTGCTCGGTGCCTAGCATCCAGCCGCGCTGAGTTAGCGGCTTCTCCTGCTGCATAGCGCGGGCGATACCAAAATCCGTCACAACCAGGCGTCCATCATCCTGATGAATCAAGAGGTTCGAAGGCTTGATATCGCGATGAACGATCTGCTGCGGATGGCTATGGATCACATCGATGGCTGTGGCCAGATCATTAAGATAGCTCTGCGCTTGCCGGAGAGGAAGTGGCTGCTCTGATTTAAGCAGCATCTTCAGCGTTCCTCCTGTAATAAGAGGCATCGTGATATACAGCAGTTCACCATCCTGGCCAAAGTTTAAAATAGGCACAATATTCTTGTGCCTCAGTTGATGAGCATAGCGTGCCTCGCGACGAAAACGCTCAACGGCTATCGGAGCCTCCATCGCATTTTGAACAAAAGATAAGATTTTGAGCGCTATCTGCTGGATTTCAAAAGTATCGCTGGCGCGATAGACAGCGCCCATACCGCCCATACCTATTAATGTTTCAATGCGGTATCGTCCTGCAACAACCGCCTCCGGCAACAGGCAGCGACAGAACGGATTCGTACATTGAGTTGTTCCTGACGGATAATCGATCTGACAGCGAGGGTTGGGACAACGTGGCATACTGCCTCTCTTACATAGATAGAACTCGCATTTAGTGCGTGCTTTGTTGATGAGAACAAGTCCCTCTAGTGTAAAGTAACGTGATGCATCTGTCAATATAAGCACAGAAATTTTTATAGTGCCCTACCTCCTCCGGCATTGTCACCTGATAAGAACAGCGTTATAATCTGAGATGGAGTGGAAGGGATCTTTCCTCATGCACGAATACATGCACTTAAAGGATAAAGAGATATCATGCTGCAAACGTTACCATTAGTTCTTTTTATAGTGATGGCAGAAGTTTCAATAGGCGCGGTGAGTGTGCTCGTCTTTCTCGACTGGCGCAATGAGGTGAAGCGCGGCTTTCTTATCTCATATGCACTCATCTATCTGGTTCTGGCTGGATTGACGTACTGGTTTCAACAGGTATTTTCGCAGCCCAGATTATTAAATACCTTTCCACAGCTCGATAAAGCCTGGACGGGCTCCCTCTCCTTGCCCTTGCTCCTCTTCTTCTTGCTGCTTATCCCCTACAGCCTCTTTCTCTTGCTGGATAAAAAGGCGGGCGGAGCCGAGAGGAAAGGGGATGAAGATGGAGAGGTAGAGAGACGAGTGCGACAGCGTCCTTCTGTCTTACGCAGTCTCCGTCTACTTAGTGGCGTTGCGACCGTAATAGCGGGTCTGGTGACGTTGTTTGTCATCGCCATGATCTATCGGCCGCTTGCGGACGCAAATGGAGCCGGTATATTCACCGTCGCAAGTTTCTTCGCCGCCGCGTTTGCTCTGGGTGGTGTGCTGACCGCGATGTGGCTGGGCCACTGGTATCTTGTCACGCCCGCTCTTTCGGAGAGGCCACTGTTGTTTTCTACCACCGTCGTTCTGGTTGCTGTCGTGGCGCAGGTTGCCTTCTTTCTAGCAGCGGGACCCACCTCAACCTATGTGAACAAGCCTACCAATCCCTCAACGGTGACCGTGCAGGCAACGCCCGTGCCGGGAACGCCGATCAGGCCCGCCAATGCCCCCGTTGTAACTCCTCTGAGTACGAATGCGATTGGCTGGATTCATATCCTGGTGGGCTTTGTTATGCCCCTGATCCTGGGTGGTCTGGCTTGGAAGCTGATTCGAGACCGCTCGTTTCAATCGGCGACAGGAATGCTCTATCTGGTAGTTGTCTGTTCTCTCGCTGGAGAGGCTATGGCTCGCGGATTGTTCTTAATTGGGCTTTAAAGAAGGATAAAAATATTTGCGGCACATTTCAGGCTCTGCCCGAAATGTGCCGCAAATATTTTTATCCTTCTTGAGAAGCTCTCAGCGCTTTCTCACGCTCCTTCAAGTCGCGGCGCAGAATCTTCCCCGACGCTGTTTTAGGAATAACGTCGATGATCTCGATTAGATGCACGCGTTTATATCCCGACAATTTGCCATTGGAGAATGCCAGAATCTCTTCTGGTGTGATAGTATCTCCTTTACGCGGGACGACGAAGCCTTTGATAATCTCGCCAGCCGCCTCATCAGGCACACCAATGACAGCCGCATCGATCACGGATGGATGCTCTAACAGAAGAGCCTCGATCTCAGCTGGAGCAATGCCGAAACCATTATATTTAATCATCTCTTTTTTGCGATCGACGATATAGGTGTAGCCATCTTCATCAATATAACCGATATCCCCAGTATGGAGCCAGCCATCTTGTAGTGCACGCGCCGTCTCTTCAGGAGCCTTTAAGTAACCCTGCATGACCTGCTCACCGCGTACAAGAAGCTCTCCACTCTCGCCAAGCGGTAACTCACGTGTGCCCGTCTCAATATCCACAATCTTCTGTTCTGTATTGTGAACGGGCAATCCGATACTACCCAGGCGGATCAAATCAGGATCACGAGGCTGCGAGTGGGTCAGGGGCGAAGCCTCTGTTAGACCATAGCCCTGGACCATGATAGTATCAATTTTCTCTTGTAAACGGCGTGCTGGATTGATGGGAAGGGGAGCCGCTCCTGAGAAGATATATCTGACGCTCTTGAGCTTACTCAAGTCAACCGGAGCGTTCACGAGTGCCAGAATAATGGGGGGAACCGCAAAGTAGAACGTCACCTTGTACTTCTCGCTGAGTTCCAGCGATTGTAGTAGATCGAAGCGCTCCATCATGACCTGTGTGGCACCACACGCCAGGAAGCTTCCCGTGAGCATAACGCCATAGATATGATAGAACGGGAGGAAGAGGAGGGCAACATCGGTAAGGTTAGTCCCTAACGCTGTCGTAAATTGTAGATTATTGACCACCAGATTACGATGCGTAAGCATGGTTCCCTTCGGCAGGCCCGTTGTTCCCGATGAATAGGGCAAGGCCAGGAGATCATCGCCTTGTATATCGACGGTAGGAGGAGCTTTGGGAGATGAACGACGCAGAAGTTGCGCAAATGGAAGAGCCTGGGGAAGCTCTTCTGGCACGGTATCGCCGGTGACAATAATATGCTTGAGGTTGGGTAGCTCCTGGTGCGCGAGGGCTAAATTAAGAATCGGGACCAGTTCTTTTTGAATGAGGAGAGCTTGTGACTCTGAATTTTCGAGCTGGTAGCTTACTTCACGCTCTTTGTAAGAAGGATTCATAGGACTCACCACCACCCCGATGCTGGCGGCGGCGATAAAAGTAATAGTATATTCGGGTCTATTCGTTGTAAAGAGGCAGAGGCGATCTCCTTTACGTAGTCCAATAGTATACAGGCCATTCGCGATACAATTTACCATAGCGAGCACTTCGCGATAGGTCAATAAGAGATCATGATACACGATGGCCAGGCGGTCTGGGTTGGCCTCCGCCGCTTTGCGTAGAAGATGATCGTAGGGAACATCTGGAAAATCCACTGGAGGTCGGAAGAGTTCTGGTACAAACATTTTTTTCGACATTGCTATGAGTCCTTTCTGTTTCGGCTCAACTGCAGGCTGTGCAGCGATGGACACCAGCTCAGGTGCCCACAACGTATGACTTTGGGAAACAGACTCTTGTAGTATGTAGCATATCTCTCTTTCTAGGTTAAGGTCAAGCACACTGAGAGAAATTAGAGGAGGATTTCATGAGTTTTGAGATCTCGGGCCTGGATTGGCCTGATGAGAAAATGATCCCAACCTTTCAAGCTATAGAGCATCTCGATGTCTATGATGTTCGAGGCGCATCGCGGGATGAGCAAGTTGCCGCAACCATCATCGCTGGCATTGTCAATCGCCCACAGCCCCGCGTCTATCTGCTTACTGGCAACGACGATGATACCTGGCTCAAGCAAGTCTTCGGCTCCCTTCCGCAAACAGTCGCACCCCAACGTGGGCACGACGCGTTATCTGCCCTGCTTGACACATATCATTCTTTGTGTAAAGGATTGATAATATTCAATCCAAATTTGATTGACACGATCAACATTGCCACCACGATCGCAGGACAGCGCGATGGTATTGTGGTGCCGCCAGATCTGGTGGGGGAGTTGCAGAGCAAATATAATCTGCCCATTCTGGAAGACTTACGGAAGTATCAATGGAGCACACGTCTCCAGGCTTATCGCTGGGCGCAACAAAACCTGCTGGCCGGAGCCTCCTCGCGAATTATCGCGGGCCTTGATCCCAGAGCATTCTGTGGCTTGCGCTCATTCTTGGTCGCTACACGCGCCTTTGTCTACTGGCTTGATTCAAGTCAATATCTGCCGAAATTGAGCGATGGCATCGTATCTGAACGAAGTCTGGCGCAGCAGCTCTATCAACATTTTGCCGGTCGAGGAGTCCATTTGGGATGGTTCGTTAGTGAGCCCAGCGGAGTAGCTCTGACCTCGCGGGCCGCTATCCCTGTCTTAGCCTCAGATTATTTTACAAACTTAGAGGTCTGGACCGCGTTGCAGCCAGCGGAGCGGTCGGTCTCTATTGCGAACGAAGGCGGAGCGGCAGGCGAATCAATAGAGATAAAGAAAGATAAGATCTATGTATCTTTTACTATGAGTGATGGCGATAATCTACAGTATTGTCAGCACCGTCTTCTCAGCTTATGGGGCGACAAGGCGAGGGGCGAAGTTCCAATCGGCTGGACGCTCTCGCCATCTCTTCTACAGACTGCTCCAGCGATGGCCGACTACTATCTACGCACAGCAACGACGAACGATGAGTTCATTGCTGGACCAAGCGGAGCGGCCTATCTCTTCCCATCGTTCTGGCCCGAAGACCAGCTCGGTCCGTTTTTGCAGAGGACAGGGAAACTGATGCAAGAGCTAGGTATGACAACACTGGAGGTATTAGATTCGGATATCATCTATAGCTCTGGTTTCCCAGTTGTTTCAAAGGCAAGCTTGAATGGTATGGCTTTTGCAAACAGCAAGCGACAGCATGAATTTGCCAGTCAGCTTGCCCCTTATGGCGTACGCGGTATCCTTAGTGGAGCTGGTTTTCCGCTGAAGAAAACCAGCTCGCAAGAAGTCGAGAGCCTTCCGATCTATCAGAATCTTGGTCTTGTAGGAAGCATTGAGAGTGCGATGAACATGATTAAACTAACTGCCCGTCTCTCTTCTCAACGCCCACTCTTTTTGAATCTCTACGTTCTGGCCTGGAGTATGGGACCGACGCAGCTTCAACAGATTATGCAGCAACTTGGGAGCAACTATGAGTGTGTCTTACCGCGTACACTCCTGACAATGCTGAGCAAGCAATAGAAATATATCGATCTTTCATTTCACTCGCTTCCGCGTAGCGACAATCCCTTGCGGTTGTCGTGGTAGGCAAGTGTACGTTTCCATCTCATGATCAACGATAACCGCAAGGGATTGTCGCTACGCGGAAGCGAGTTTAGTAGGGATGCATGCGCACCCCTACTTTTTGTTTGACAGCTTCACAACCATCTCTGCGCTCTCTTCCTCTTCGTCATCCATCTGGTCATCTTCAATGACGTCATCTACTTCGTCATCCTCTAGCTGCTGATCATCCCAGAGCTGAGTACGGAAGTCTCGTTTATATGGGCGACGCTGCTCGTCTTCTTCGCGCTTATGCAAAGAATCGTGCTTTGTGTAGGAACGTTTATCGCGTATCTTGCCTCTCATGCTACTTTCACCTCCTCTCCGTTGAGGTTGGAATCTAGTGATCTTTGCACACGCAACAACAATGGATCAAGCAAGTGAATGAAGCCTTTCTTTCACTTCCTGGACGACATAAGCATGTTCAGCGTAGGAGAACGCAACTTGAAAGAAGGGCGAAAGCAAATATAGCATTGCCGAGCTCTCTCTATCTGAAGGATGTACTCTTTGATCACGAGGATAATTTGCAAATCGCGAGGAAGGTCGGAGGCCAAAAAGAGCGCCTGAAATCATCTCAACAGCTACTAGAGCTGAACGAAGACTTAGTACTCTACCATGATTATGCCAAATGGATGGGTTTCGTCTCTTCTCGCGCAGAATTGTCTCTGTACTATTATATTCTGCATAAAACCCACCTCCTACAAATATCTGTCTACTCATGTGTGCAATGAACCAGAAACCTGAAGTTTTGACTAACTGCTATTGAGTGTACTGGGAGGAGTTGCAATTGTCAAGAACTTTTCCGGGCAATATGCTATCATTTTCTGCATGATAGCCCGATATTACTATGCTGGGAGTGCTCAAAAGGACTTTTATCTGAGAACAAGTCCTCTTCTATAGAGATGCTTAAAAAACATCTTCTACAAAGAGGACCTTATTTGATGGAGACATTGAGGGTGAAGAGCCTAGCGGTAGTTGCCTGCTTGCGTCAAAAAGATTTTTGCCAACCCTCGAATGATGATTGCGCAGATAGCCAATTCGAGGATAATCATTGTAATCCAGAGCCAGATAAGCCCTCCTTCTTTTCCGCCAGTGCTAAGTGCTGCGATGGAATTAGAAAGCAGCGGAATAAGAATGAGCAGAGGAATAATGATAAGAGCGATACAGAATGTCACCACGACGGCCGGTAAAATAAGGCGCCAGAGGCCAGAATCACGCAAACTCTCAGTCTTTGCCGTACCATAAGCCTGTCTATGTTCGATTGCACGTTCTGGCGCTGATACAGAGGCCGGTGCAGCTTTTTCTGCAGCAGGGACACTCTGTATTGGCTCCGCTGACACGCTGGTGCTTGAGGTCTTTTCTTCCATATTGAATGCTCCTAAAGAACGTGTGTGAAACTTTGCTCTTAGTATACCATATGGAGGAGCAAAGACCTCATTCCAGGCATCTTCTTTGCTACAAGCGCTCGTCGATAAAATCAAAGATGCGTTTGCGTAAAACGAGTACGACGGCTGGTAATACAACGGTACCAACAATCCACTTTGCGATAACTCTTTTCATAAAATTTCTCCTCCTCTCAGAATAATTTACTTCTTTCTTAAAGAACACGTGTCTATTTCCGCAAAAGTGTCAAAGCTGAGTTCTAATTGTGCCCTGTAAAAAGAGATTATCCTTGACTCTCAGGAGCAGGCTCTCTACGTTCAGGAGTTGACCGTTCAGCGTAGCCATTGGAGTAGCTTGTGCTGGCAATGGGCTGCATAGGTTGCTCTTGATGTCCGTCGGCTGCGGCATGAGGAAGGCTGTTGAGTAAGGGTCCAATAATGTCCATTGGCAGCGGAAAGATGATCGTCGAATTCTTCTCCGTCGCAATCTCCGTCAATGTTTGCAGGTAACGGAGCTGTAGGGCACTCCCCTGAGAGCTGATAATGCTTGCTGCCTGCGCTAGCTGCGTTGAAGCCTGCAATTCACCCTCGGCGTGAATCACTTTTGCACGCTTTTCGCGTTCAGCCTCTGCTTGCTTCGCCATAGCACGCTGCATTGTATTGGGTAGTTCAATATCTTTAATCTCGACCGCAGTGACCTTTACTCCCCAACGCTCGGTGTAGCCATCAATGATCGTCTGTAGATTCTGGTTGATCTCATCGCGGTGGGCGAGAAGTTCGTCCAGCTCGGCCTGACCCAGTACATTACGTAGAGTTGTTTGCCCAATCTGCATACTCGCGTCGATGAAGTTTACGACGTTGATCACGGCCGATTCAGGATTGACAACCATAAAGTAGACAACGGCTGTCACCTTTATCGTGACGTTGTCGCGGGTAATCACCTCTTGAGGCGGAACCTGCATCGTAACGATACGCAAATCAACCTTTACCATCCGCGTGACAAGAGGTGGTACCCAGAATAATCCTGGTCCTCGTGCACCCTGTAAACGCCCAAGAATGAAAATGACGCCGCGTTCATATTGCTGGACAACGCGAAAGCCCGGTAGAACTATAAACAACAGGATAAGCAAGACAAGTACCGCGAGTACTCCAACTAACATGCTAAAATCCCCTTCTGTAATTGGTGAAGACGCATTGCTCTGAACTGACTATAATTATAACATAATGCTATTAAAATGAAAGACGTTGTAAGCTCCTGGATATCAAATTCATCCTCTTAAGAAAAAAATGCTTGACAATGAGAGGAGCGAATGATATAGTTGTCGCAACAGTAAAGAGGGCGCTTAGCTCAGTGGGAGAGCGCTTCGTTCACACCGAAGAGGTCACTGGTTCGATACCAGTAGCGCCCATCCCTCCACCTCTTATTATAAGAGATTTTCTCCGTTTCAACAACTCCAATCCTTCTTCTCTTTTAGATAACAGAACAATTAGTAGCGAACGACTTCTATAGTAATACAGATGCTTTTACTCACATGACAGATGAATTTGCTCTTCAACGTCAGAAATTGATCGAGATGCTGCGCCAGAGTGGCATTGAGAATACAAGGGTACTGGCTACGCTTGATGAGGTGCCAAGAGAGATATTTGTTGACATATCTCTACAAAAGAGCGCATATGCCAATCAGGCCCTTCCAATCTATCTTGGTCAGACGATCTCGCAACCTTTTATGGTTGCCCTTATGACCCAGGCTTTGCAATTAAGCGGAACTGAGCGGGTATTGGAGATCGGGACTGGATCAGGATATCAGACTGCCATCCTAGCGCATCTTGCCGCTCATGTATACAGCATTGAGCGTCATCAGCCTCTCAGCGAACAATCAGCTGCAAGGCTAACGCAACTTGGCCTGCAAAATATTTCCTATCTGGTTGGAGATGGCTCGCTGGGTTGGCCGGAGGAGGCACCTTTTGATCGTATCCTGGTAACGGCCGCAGCCCCTCAAGTTCCACCGCAATTGATTTCTCAGCTTAAAACAGAAGGCTTGCTCGTCATTCCCGTTGGAAGTTATAAGCAGCAAGAGTTGCAGGTTGTACAACGCAAACCGCAAGGAACACAGACGAGGTCTCTTGGGCACTGCGTCTTTGTGCCTCTGGTAGGAAAAGAAGGATGGAATGAGGCTTAAAGAGGTTTCTTATCGTTGCTCAAAAAGACCCCTGTTCGCTTGGTGAGTTTGCATTTTCTAAGTTATATGAGATTATAGCTATTTTGCTTATACAATTGCGCGAAAAAGAATCGTTGCTTATAATAGAGAGTAGATAGACTGTCCCTTTGGAACTGAGAAGAGATGCGGAAGTTGAGGAGTTTTTACATGCCGAGTTTGTTCAATAGCATTCATGTAAGCAACGTATTAGGCTTACTCGTGTTTGTGCTGCTCTGGTTTGTTCTATGTGAATTTGCTCATGTATTTGTGCTGCTGTTACGTCGTGAACCTGTATTAGGTTGGGCGGTAGGCCCCTTTGGGATTACCTTAATGGTGTTACGTGAGCCTTCACTCCTCTACATCTGGTTAGATGTGCTGTGTCCAGCTCTCGTCTCTGGGAGCGTCTTGTATGTAGGTTTATTTACTCCACTTAGTCCGATGATACTACCAGATCATCCTCTGATAAAACTAGTTCTTCTGGCCTGTGGCTTATTTATAACCAGTAGCTCTAATTTAGTCAATGCTCTGCGAGACGTCCATTATCCATTGTGGGGAGAGGCGCGTGTTTTGCGCACCATCCAGTTTCTTCAGTCAACGTGGGCGAGGATTCACTTCACGTCTTTTGGCCATTCCTATGTTCGCTCTCATTTTGGCTCAAACCCTGCCGAGTTGCTTCAGTCCCTATCGTTGTAAAGCTTGAAGTGAGTCTATTGCTCCACTACTGTTCGCGGCAGCGTAAAGTGAAAGATACTGCCTGTACCCTGATTGCTGGAGAGCCAGATATTTCCTCCATGTCGATCGATAATGGCTTTGGTCACATACAGTCCGAGGCCGATACCTGAGAACTGCTGGCTTGCTGTGTTGTGCACACGGTAGAAACGTTCGAAGATATGGTCAAATTGTTCGGGACTGACTCCTACGCCTTGATCACTGATGCTTACAATATATGTATCATCTTGCTCCTGTAAGAAGACGCTCACCTGTCCACCATTAGGAGAGTACTTCACCGCATTATCCAGAATATTGCCAACTACCTGACCAATGCGAGCCCGATCGGCATATACTGCTGTATTACGGGCTTTAATCTCAAGAAAGATAGAATGCTGTTCGGCGCTTGCCTGCACGGAACGCACGCTCTCAGTCAATAAATCGGCCAGATAGAACGTCTCGCAGTGAAGATTTAAATGTCCCCATTGTACTTCAGAGAGGTCGAGCAGATCATTGACCAGCCGCTCCAGATGCTCAGTCTGACTCTGTACAATGTTCAGGCTACGCAGATCGTAGCTCTCTGGCAGCTCTGGAGCCGGAACGACATGCTCTGTATCAGCACGTAGTTTATGCAAGCGACGCTCAATACGCCGAACAAGGTGCTGCGTGTAGCCCTTGATAGCCGTAAGCGGGGTTCGCAGTTCATGAGAGACTACAGAGACGAAATCATCCTTCAGCCGCTCTACTTGCTTTGTTGAAGTGATATCGTTGAGCACGGCAACCACTCCGATCGGTCGCGAAGAAATTCCATTGGCATCGTGAAGTGGAGCCGCGCTAATGCTCAGCGTTAGAGGAACGCGGCCCTCTTCTTTGCCAATCACCAGTTCCTGACTCTTCACTGTATGACCAGCCAATGCCTGACTTATAATCTCGCCCAATCGTGAAAGCCACGTGATTGAACTTGTCTCTGCTATCTTACGAAGTGGCACCCCCGTCGTCAGATTAGCGAGAGCTTCAGAGAGCAGTTGTTCGCCTGATTTGTTCAGGGAAGTGATCGCTCCTCTCTCATCGGTGATGAGAAGGCCCTCGGCCATACTTCCAATAACCAGCTCCAGGCGCATACGTTCAAGCTCGGCCTCACGCCACAGAGCGTTTTCGCGCTCATGCAAACGCACGTTTTCCAGCGCCACGGCCGCGTAATCGGCAATCATCGTGGTCAATTGAAGCAGGTTAGCATCAAACGTGCCTACCTTCTCATCAAAGAGGCTCAGCATGCCGATAATGCGATTCTCGACTGTAAGAGGAATGTTTAAGCCTGAGCCAATCTCAGCCTCCGCGACATCGCCCTCCACACGAGTCAAAGCCAGATCATCTGGAGCATCGAAGTAGGCACTGCGAGCGAGCTGTGCAGGCGTCATAGAGGGGAAATTAAGGGCGCTGGCAGCACTAGAGATGCGCTGAATCATAGATTCTAAGAAGGACGCGTCGAGGGGATAACAGGGAATAATAAAGAGCTCAAAAGGCTCACCTTTAAGGAGAATGCAACAAGCGGAGAAGCTATATAATTCCTGAAGTGCTGCTAGAAGTGCGCGATGAACTTGAAAGCGATCAAGCGCTGCAACGAAACGCTTTCCAATCGTATTGAGATATTCCATCTCTTGTCGAATCGCGCTGAGGCGATCGGCATGGTGTCCATTGGGAGTGCGTAACGAGCTGTCCACGACGTTTGGCTGAGATTCTACTCTGCTCTCCATGCTGCTCCCTTATTGCCATTGCTTGAGCTGATGTGTTACTTCATCATGAAGAGGTGGGCCGATCAAATCGCCTGTGAGCTCTCGCAGCCCTGCAAAGCACTCATCTAACAACCTGTTGAGCCCTTCAGTAAGTTCTTCGAAGGAAGTACCACTCAGTTGTTCATGAATAACTGGGAGGACAACCTCTGTATATGGGCGATTTACAAGATACTCAAGAAAGGGATATGTATCTTTAATACGTCTTGCGGCACCTTGAACAAGAGCACGAGTCGTGGCTCTTCCCAGGTATGGAGCTACTCGATCATCAATCAACCCAATGGCTTTAAGATACGCCTCTGTAACTTGCTCACGGGAGACGGAAGAGGAGTTGTCATGTATGGGTAACACTGTGCCCTCCCTTCACTTTATTGGAACGCTCTCCGATTTTTATTATAGCATAGCCACCTATAGATTGTAAGTGTATAGTACCCACAGTGTTAAGCACTCTTTGTGTACGTTCTGATGCGCTTCCAGCGTCTTACACCTTCCACAAAACAAAAGCGTCGTGTTCTGTTTCTTCCCTCTACTTTAATGACATATTTCGATGCGTAAAATTAAAAAATTGGGCCTTTGATTTTCAAGTTACGTATTTCGATAGGCGAGAAGGATAACAAAAGTACTTTGATGATAAAGAGGGAGGACACATAATATATTCTGAATGTTACAATTTTGTAGATTACTCGAAAGAGACAGGAGAAGGAAGCGAAGAGTCTTTCTTCTCCTGTCTCTTTTCTAGCGTTTTAGACGAGTCCAAAGAGCCGTGCGAGCCAGAGACGGAAACCACGTAGCTGTGGTTTCTCACCCGAAGTATAGTTGGATGCCATATCAAGAAGTTGCTGCCGCCCGCGTTCCTGGCGGTTGCGCCCCTCTTCAACAGCCTCTTGTGCTGTATAGCGCTCCCTTTGTTCATCGATTGCGCGCGCAAAATGTTCTGGTCGAATCTGGAACTGACCTGTTGGGGATGGTCCCGTTGGATCTGGCGTCTCGGTCGCTACTGGAGCATGTGCTTGAGGAGTAGCGCCGCTTGCCTCTACCGCGCCCGTGTCATCAAGAACATGCTTTTCATCGTGAGCAGTTTCTGAGACCTGAGTGACCAGCACCTGACCCAGACCGAGCTTTGGTGTAATCCACTCGCGTAATGCCAACAAGGCGGCACGGCGGCAGAGAGCTTCGATATCGGCTCCACTACGTCCGGACGTGATCTTTGCCAATTCTTCTATCGTAATCTCAGGAGAGACTGGCCGATCGCGCAGATGGACTGCGAAGATAGCGCGGCGCTCTTCTTCATCCGGATAGTGTAGATCAATAGAGAGATCGAAGCGGCCAGGGCGCAGCAGGGCAGGATCGATCATATCCGGTCGATTCGTCGCGGCTAGCACGATAACCCCTTCACGACCCTCAATACCATCCATCTCGGTCAGCAATTGTGCGATGACCCGATCGCCGACGTTGCCATCGTTCCCGTTGCCACGGCGAGGTGCAAGCGCATCGAGTTCGTCAAAAAAGACGATACAAGGTGCGGCCTGTTTCGCGCGTCGGAAAACCTCGCGGATGCCCTTTTCTGACTCGCCCACCCATTTTGAAAGAAGCTCAGGACCCTTAATCGAGATGAAGCTTGCCTCGCACTGGTTCGCCAGTGCACGGGCAAGCATTGTCTTGCCCGAACCAGGAGGGCCAGAAAGGATGATGCCGCGAGGAGGCTCCACCTTCGCATTTGCATAGATTTCGGGAAAGCGCAAGGGCCACTCAACACCCTCGGTAAGAAGGTTTTTGGTATACTCTAATCCACCAATGTCATCCCATGTTGTCTCACTGACCTCGACGTAGACTTCACGCGTCGTTGAGGGTTCAACCTCGCGCAAAGCGGCCTGAAAGTCGGCCATCGAGATATTCAGGTTCACGAGGGTCTCGTAGGGAATATAGCCGCGCTGATAGTCGATATATGGAAGCACATGGCGCAGCGCAACCATAGCAGCCTCCCGGCAGAGTGCCTCAAGGTCCGCACCCACAAAACCGGGCGTAAGATGTGCAATGCGTAGAAGGTCGATATCGTTCCCCATCGCAGCATCTTTGCTGTGAATCTGTAGAATTTCCATGCGTCCACGCATATCAGGGACTCGCAGGCCTATTTCGCGATCGAAGCGACCGGGGCGGCGCATAGCTGGATCGAGGGCGTTTGGCTGATTCGTCGCGCCGATAATCACCACTTGTCCACGCGATTCCAGGCCATCCATCAGCGCCAGCAATTGTCCAACAATTCGCCGCTCAACCTCACCGCCCATCTCTGAACGCTTCGGAGCCAGTGCATCTATCTCATCAATAAAGATGATACTTGGTGCCCGCCGCTGTGCCTCCTGGAAAACGGAGCGCAGACGCGATTCGCTCTCACCATAAAACTTATTAATAATTTCGGGACCATTGATGATGAAAAAGGCGGCATTGGTCTCGGCGGCCACAACGCGTGCAATCAATGTTTTTCCAGTGCCTGGAGGGCCATAGAGCAGCACGCCCTTCGGCGGTTCAACGCCGAGACGATCAAAGACAGCGGGATACTTCAGCGGAAGCTCAATCATCTCCCGGATGCGCTGGAGCTCTTTTCCCAGTCCACCGATGTCTTCATAGCTTACGCGTCCTGGCGCGCCGTTTGCCGCACCACGAGCCTGCGCGCGTACAACGGTGCCAACCTGGACGATAACAGCTTCAATTTCATTCACTGGTAGAGGCGATGGCGCGATGGGAAGCTCACCCGCAGCGGTACGATTCAATGTATAGGCAGGTGTTGAAGGTGTTGTGCCAATGATAAGAAATTCTCGTGGTGCGGCACCAGGTGTGCCAACACGCAGAAGATCTCCGATAGTGACAGGTAGTCCTACAAGATAGCGCGTAATATACTGGAGATCACCTTCCTGGATGGGAACGCCTCCACTCAGCGGAAGAAGTGTCACCTTCTCAGCGTTTCGAACTCTCGCCTTACGAACGGTTACGCGTTCTCCCAGACCTGATGCGCTATTCTGGCGCACCTGGCTATCCATTTGAATAGATTGTTGTCCACGATCGGCCAGCGCACTTGGAATGATCTTCGCCGCAGTCGTACGCGAACCGGTAATCATAACAATATCGCCTGCCTGGCAGCCGATGCGAGCCATATCACTTGGGTCTATACGTGCAGCGCCACGTCCGACCTGAAATCCCTCAACCACAACGAGTTGTAGGTCTTCTACTGGTTGCTCGGTTGGCGCATCTATCGTCTGTTGAGTATCGTTAGCTATATCATTTTGGACCATTTGTGAATCAGGTGAAAGTTTAGTTGTCGTATGTATTGTCGAATCGGAATTAATTCCAATCGTATTATTGCTGGTAGTATTGCGAGCAGTGCGTGGCTCCTCCATATATCCCTCTCTTTGTGCCCTACGAAGTAGTAATAATTGCGTGCCACATGTTGTCGTATGTATACATATCTACGAGAAAGCAGAGAGAAAGTTGGAGGCGTCAACGACCAGTTGACTTTAGCTCAAACTACCAAACGAACCTTAGTACTACAAATGGAATTTCTAAGTATTCTAAGCGTATACTTATCTTGCTAAACTAATTCTTATACGTTATACTTGCCTAAGGTATGACAATGAAAAACAAAGATACAGAGAGATATACATTGAAACAGGCATGATAGTGTGTCCAACTCAAGATTTTATAGAAGGGTTTAATATCGTTGTATGGAAATACCCCCAAACGATAATCAAGAAACACCGAAGTCGAACTCACGAAGTTCAATGCCGAAGGCAACAAAGAAGCGAAACTTTTTCGCGCGCTACACTATGCCTATCGTTTTTGTCCTCATAGGATTGCTTCTGCTGGTCATAGCAGGAATACGCTTTGTCAATCTCACGACAGCAGGAGTAACGGTCCAGGAGAGACCGATTAGTGACATACTCAACATGGCCGACCGCCATCAGTTAAAGTCGGTTACGTTACGTGGAAGTGATATCACAGCAACGGATTTTGCAGGAAAACAATACCATGCAGTCAAAGAAGATGGTGCGTCTGTAACCGAGGTGTTCAGGCACGATGGAGTCGCAGTAAGCATCGATAGCAGTCAACGTAATCCGTGGGCGCAGGGAGTAGTAGATCTGCTCTTGATTCTGCTGGTTGTTGGTGCAATGTTCTTATTTATCAGACGCGGCAATTTAGGAGGCCAGACGACGCCATTTGCGCGTTCAAAGGCCAAGCGATTTAGCGAGTCGCATCCAAGTATTCTCTTCAAGGATGTAGCGGGCGTTGAAGAGGCCAAGACAGAACTGCAAGAGATCGTAGAGTTTCTGAAATATCCTGATCGTTTTGTGGCTATGGGAGCGCGCACACCAAAGGGTGTATTGCTTGTAGGTGCTCCTGGAACTGGTAAGACACTTATTTCACGTGCGGTAGCGGGCGAGGCGGGTGTCTCTTTTTATAGTGTAAGTGGCTCTGAGTTTGTTGAAATGTTTGTGGGTGTTGGTGCCGCTCGTGTGCGCGACCTCTTCAAAGAGGCAAAGGAGCACGCCCCTTGTATTGTGTTCATCGATGAGATCGACGCCGTTGGGCGGCAGCGCACGAATTCGAGCACTGGGGGCAACGATGAGCGTGAGCAGACCTTAAACCAGCTCCTTGTTGAGATGGACGGTTTTGATAAGCACACAAACGTTGTTGTTATCGCCGCCACCAACCGTCCTGATGTGCTTGATCCCGCACTGCTGCGTCCCGGCCGCTTCGACCGACGTGTGATGCTGGACAAGCCCGACATTCGTGGACGGCAGGCGATCCTTGAGGTGCATGCGAAGGGTAAGCCATTGGCCTCTGATCTAACGCTCACCGAGCTGGCACGTCAAACAGCAGGTTTCTCAGGTGCAGATCTGGCAAACCTGTTAAACGAGGCGGCACTGCTTGCTGCGCGCCAGGGACAGACGATCATTTATAAGCCTGAGTTAGATGAAGCCATTCTGCGCGTCATGGCCGGGCCGGAGCGCAAGAGCCGTTTGATTACTGAGGCCGAAAAAGCAATTATCGCCTACCACGAGGTCGGCCACGCAATCGTGATGCGCTCGATGCCGGGAGCGGACCCTGTACAGAAGGTCTCAGCAATTGCACGTGGCATGGCGCTGGGTATCACCGTGCAGGCTCCATCCGAGGACCGCTATCTCATGCGGCGTTCGGAGCTGCTGGCAAAGATGGCTGGCGCTATGGGCGGTCGCGCTGCTGAGGAGATTATCTTTGGCGATATTACAACTGGTGCAAGCCAGGACATTGAATATGTCACGAGTATTGCACGGCGCATGGTCTGTGAGTTCGGTATGTCGCCACTTGGCAATGTCGCCTACAAGGCTGATCCCGAAGGGAACACGATGATTGGCGTTGAGATGGCTGGGAGAATTGATAAAGAGGTTGCATTCTTAATCGAGCAGGCATATCAAACTGCTTTAAGTATCTTGAAAGAAAAGCAGGAAAAGCTGATGACTATCTCTGAACACTTGATTCAGGTGGAAACGATTGATGGCGAAGAGCTAGATAAGATGTTGTTTGCCGCATGACAAGAACGTTCATCGCACTTGAGATGAATGAGGCAGTTCAGCGCCATCTGACGGAGGTTATTGGTCGGATGGCGCTGATCTTGCCCAGCGTGCGCTGGGTCAATCCAAATGCTATTCACCTCACACTGGCCTTTCTAGATGAGCTTGACGATGTACAGGTAGCGGAGGCTATACAGGCAGCTCTGGCAACTGCCCGGCAGAATCACCCGTTTAGCTATACTCTGTCACGGCTAGGAATCTTCGGCATTCCTCGTCAGCCACGTGTGATCTGGATGGGCATAGAAGAGCCTACTGGCGCACTGTCTCGTCTGCATCGTCTTCTCGATCAGGAACTGGTACAGCGCGGATTCAAGCTGGACAAGAAGCCATTCTCTCCTCATCTCACTCTTGCCCGTATCAAATCTCCGCTTTCTCCTAGCGAGCGGCAGCAACTGCAGAACGTTCTTGCGAGTGATCAACAAAGCTTTGTTTCTTCACAAATCTATCCAGTCACAAGTATTCAGGTTGTAAAAAGTGAATTATCAAATACAGGAGCGCATTATACAGCTCTACAAGTATGTTCGTTTGGCGAGAGCCAGATTTGAATCTGCAATGGGTGTAGTAAACATACATATGGACCTGTTCTATCGTGTATGCTTTCTCCAAACATATCTCCGGGTTCATATTTGGGGTTGACAATCGTTTAGCAGGTAGTGTATCCTCAAAAACAACAAAGACTTCTTGCAGATGGTTCCGGCAGAGTAGCCGTCGTAGCTTCTGTGAGTAGTATTTTTATTAAACTTTTATCTTTCGATGTACGTAATGCATTCTGACTGGAGTAGAGACATGAGAGCAATGTTCTATGGAACCGAGACAGCAATGAATGCTGCTCGATACCATTCTGAATATATGCCTGGCTCTATGCCCGCTATGTGGATGTGTGCGTTCGCTGCAAGTGCAACAGACATTTTGATTAGAACCGACGTTGTAACGTCGGTTTCTTTATTTGTGCTTGTACGCCTCGTCGTTCCCTTTCTCCTTACAATCCTTGTGGTAGTACTTATTAGCCTCCTCCTTATCGGCCTTACCAGACTCGTAAGGCACGAGAGTCTGGTAGGGCTTAAAAGAGAGCTAGCCACAGGAAATGCATGGGGAGATTAAAGGGAGCAACGAAGCCACCCAATCCAAAGAAGGTATCCTACGAGGACCTCCCAGCATGGGAGGTCTTCTTTTTTTTGTAGTCATTTTGTACAGGAGGAATTATGGCAATCGCTGCAAAAGTTATTCAACAGGCAGACATGGCGAATCAGGTAGGGCGGCAGGACGAGGACGTGCGAGAACTGACCGGTAGTGAGATTATCTGTGAAGCTCTTGTTCACGAGGGCGTACGCTTGATGTATGGATATCCAGGTGGCGCGATTATGCCATTCTACGATGCACTAACATCGTATCCTACCTTGCATCACGTCCTGGTGAGACACGAGCAGGCCGCCGCACACGCGGCAGATGGATATGCCCGCGCAACCGGGAACGCTGGCGTCTGCATAGCTACCAGCGGCCCCGGTGCGACAAATCTAGTAACTGGTCTGGCCACCGCATTTATGGACTCCACGCCAGTCGTGGCGATTACTGGTCAAGTAGCCAGCCACTTTATCGGTCGCGACGCCTTTCAAGAAACTGATATCATCGGCGTAACGCAGCCTATCACCAAACATAATTTCCTGGTGCGCAACGTTGAAGAACTGGCAGAAGTAGTACACGAAGCATTCCGCGTTGCTCGCAGTGGACGACCTGGACCTGTTCTTGTAGACGTTCCAAAGGATGTTCAGTTTGCGAAAACGTCCTACAGAGCCTCCGATTATCAAACTTCACACGAGTATTTGCAGACTGCTGCCGGGCGCTCACCCAGGCCATCTCAGCGAATATTGGACGAGGCCGCGCAACTTATCGCCCAGGCAAAACAGCCATTGATCATGGCGGGACATGGTGTCATCCTATCGAACGCATACGACGAACTTAAGGCATTTGCCGAAAAGACTTCCATTCCAGTCATTACCACCTTGTTGGGCTTAAGCGCCTTCTCCGACGCTCATCCGCTCCACATTGGCATGCCAGGTATGCACGGACCAGCACACGCAAACCATGCGATCGGTGCCGCCGACCTTATTATCGGCGTCGGTCTGCGCTTCGACGACCGCGTCACCGGCAACGTCAGCAAGTTCGCGACCAACGCGCAGATCATTCACATTGATATCGACGCCTCAGAGATGCACAAAGTCAAAGTCGCGACCGTGCCGATTGTGGCCGACGCAAAGGTAGCTCTTGCAGATCTCACCGAGGCAGTCGCACCTGCTGATCATCATGGATGGTTGAGCGAAATACGTTCATGGCAGGCCAGCGCGGAAGAGCGCAGCCAGCAGGTCAAGCATAACGAGACTCTTCCCGATCCTGCAGGTATTCTGAATGCGATTCGTAATGCCACGAACGGCGAGGCAATTGTCGTTTCTGATGTTGGCCAGCACCAGATGTGGACGGCTCGTCTCTACGAGTGGACGCGTCGCAATAGCCACATCACCTCTGGTGGTCTGGGAACGATGGGCTTTGCGCTGCCCGCTGCGATGGGCGTCAAGATGGGTATGCCAGATGCACCCGTCTGGGTTGTGGCCGGCGACGGTGGTATTCAGATGAACATTCAGGAACTAGCCACGTTGCGGCAGGAAGGTCTGAACATCAAAGTTGCAATCATGAATAATGGCTATCTGGGGATGGTGCGCCAGTGGCAACAATTCTTCCACTCGCGGAACTACTCCGAGACGCCTATCACCGGTCCCGACCACGTAAAGTTGGCTGAGGCATATGGACTGACTGGCATCCGCGTCACCGAGCGTGAGGAGATCGCGGCGGCGGTGAAACGGGCAATGCAGATCGACGGCCCTGTCGTCGTGGAGTTCATCATTGAAGCGGAGGCAAACGTCTATCCGATGGTGCCACCAGGAACCGGAATTACGAACATGATCGAAGATACGGCGGAGGAAGGCACGCATCATGACTAATCCAACGAGTAGTGTGACACGTGCAGGCACGATGAATGCTGCTGAGGGAACCGAGCGGATTTATACTCTAGTTGTGCTGGTTGAAGATCGTCCTGGAGCCATCGACCGTGTGGTCGGTGCGCTCCGCCGCCGCCGCGCAAAAATGCAATCGTTGACAATCAGCCAGAGCGAGACTCCCAATAGAGTCCGTGTCACTGCGCTGGTCAAGGATGCTGAAGTTGTGGTTGAACAGGTTGTTGAGCAGTTGCGCAAGATAGTTGACGTACGACAGGTTATGAACGTGACAGATCAGCAGGCTGTTGTACGTGAACTGGCTTTGATCACGGTCGATACAAAGTCCGCGAGCTTGCATGCTATCATTGAGGTGGGTCATCAATTTGGTGCGTCGATCGCCGATGTTACGGCTGATACTGTGATTCTAGAGTCAACTGGAAGCGTGGAGCAGCTTGAGAGGCTGATAGATGCCTTGCGAATATTTGGTATCCGCGAGATCGCACGTTCTGGTTGTTTTGCTTCGATATCTGTCAACGAGGGCAAATAGGTTCAAGGTCTAACCTTATAGACCCTTATTTCTTGAAATGTAAGGAATGGAGAATACTTATGGCACGTGTTTATTATGATGCAGATGCAAATTTAGAGCTTCTTCAGCAGAAGCGTGTCGCTGTCATTGGCTATGGGAGCCAGGGACATGCTCATGCATTAAATATGAAAGATAATGGTTGTGATGTTGTCATTGGCTTGCCCATGGGAAGCAAGAGCAAGGCAAAGGCCGAGGCGGCTGGTCTGCGCGTCATGACTCCTGCGGACGCAGCGCAGCAGGCTGATGTAATCATGATCTTGATTCCAGACGAGACGCATCGCGAGGTCTTTGAGCGGGATATTCGCCCGGCCCTGGCCCCTGGCAAAATGATCTTAACCGCGCACGGTTTTAGCCTGCACTTTGCCCAGATTGTGCCGCCCCCCGATGTGGACGTTGCTATGGTTGCTCCCAAGAGCCCTGGTCATATGGTGCGGCGCCTCTTCGTCGAGGGCGTTGGCGTGCCGGCCCTCTGGGCCGTCTATCAGGACGCCTCCGGCAATGCTGAGGCGCTCACCCTGGCCTATGCGCGCGCAATTGGCTGCACCCGTGCCGGAGTGCTCCGCACAACATTTGCGGAAGAGACTGAGACCGATCTATTTGGCGAGCAAGCGGTCCTCTGTGGTGGCCTGACATCTCTGATACAGGCCGGCTTTGAAACGCTCGTCAATGCAGGCTATCAGCCAGAGGTTGCTTACTTCGAGTGTTTGCATGAAGTCAAACTCATCGTCGACCTGATCTATCAAGGTGGCCTGGGATATATGCGCTACTCTATCAGCAACACGGCTGAGTATGGTGATTATGTCAGCGGGCCGCGCATCGTCAATCAAAACACGCGTGAAGAGATGGGTCGCATCCTGAAAGAGATTCAGAACGGAACCTTTGCAAAGAACTGGATTCTAGAGAATCAAGCCGGTCGCCCCAGCTTCCTGGCGATGCGCCGCAAGGGCGGCGAACAGCAGATTGAGCAGGTAGGCCGCGAGCTGCGCGCAATGATGCCCTGGCTACAGCCAGTTCAGCAGCAACCTGAGAGTGCAGAGCAGAAGGCGGAAACAACAAAGTAGGATAGGTAGAGGTCTTTATGACCTCACCTCTTGAATCAACTGGTCATTGAAGGAGGAAACGAGCCATGGGAGATCCTGCGGTAGTAAAAATTTTTGATACGACGTTGCGTGATGGCGAACAATCTCCAGGTGCGGCACTCACCACAGAGGAGAAATTACAGGTCGCCGAACAACTTGTACGTCTTCATGTGGATATTATCGAGGCTGGCTTCCCCGCAGCATCTCCCGGTGACCTTGCGGCCGTCAAAGAGATCGCGGGTCGTGTACGCAACGTAGCTGTGGCGTGTTTGGCGCGTGCCAATAGAGGCGATATTGATGCTGCGTGGGAGGCTGTGCGTGTAGCCGAACAACCGGTGATCCATGTCTTTCTTGCAACCTCCGACATTCATCTCCAGCACAAACTTCACTTGAGTCGAGAAGAAGCTCTTCAACACGTTCAGAGTATGGTCGCCTACGCCCGCAGCCTCTGTCCAACCGTCGAGTTTTCGGCCGAGGACGCGACCCGCAGCGACAAAGACTATCTCTGTTCCGTCTTCGAGACGGCGATCAAAGCTGGAGCGACAACGGTGAACGTCCCAGATACTGTAGGCTATACCTTTCCCCACGAATACGAGGCACTCTTTCGGAACCTACGCGAGCGTGTGCCGGGTATAGAAAATGTGACCATGAGTGCTCACTGTCACAACGATCTGGGCATGGCAACGGCGAATACTCTTGCCGCCATCAAAGGCGGAGCCCGGCAAGTTGAGGTGACAGTGAACGGCCTGGGTGAGCGCGCTGGCAATACCGCCCTGGAAGAGGTTGTTATGACTCTGCGCACACGTCCCGACGTATTCGGAAATATCGATACAAATGTCAATGCGCAAGAACTGCTTGCTTCCAGTCAGCTTGTAAGCCGGCTGACCGGCATTCCTGTGCAGCCAAACAAAGCAATCGTGGGCCAGAACGCCTTTGCACACGAGGCTGGCATCCATCAGGACGGCATGCTGAAAAATCGGATGACCTACGAGATTATGACGCCACAGTCGGTGGGCTGGTCTGATACAAATCTGGTCCTGGGCAAGCATTCGGGTCGGCATGGCCTGGACGCTCGTCTGCGCAAACTGGGCTATAAGCTCGAAGCGAACGATCTCAAAGCTGCATACAGCCGCTTTATTGCCCTGGCCGATCAGAAAAAGCATATATCTGACGCGGACCTGCTCTACATCATCGAGAGCGGCATCGAAACGCCAGCCGCAATCTAATGGTCCGCCCGCGTAGCGACAATCCCTTGCGGTTGTCGTCCTCCACGCGCCTGGAAAGCCCGCGTAGCGACAATCCCTTGCGGTTGTCGTTGTGCTCCATTGATTGTAAGCCAGCTTATAAGGCGGGTGGAACAACGACAACCGCGAGAGATTGTCGCTACGCGAGGTCGATTGATTGTAGCTGCACCAGAGCAGTATACTAAATGTAGGGATTACTTTTGTCTCGTTGTTATTCATACAGTAGTGAAGCGTGGTAAAATGAAATTATCTAGAAAAGGTAAGTAATGCATGCATCATCAGGAAGGCAGGTAGCCGGAGATGGCACTGGTATTACCTGTCGCGGTAACCGTCTTAACGCCAGCAACCTCAGCTAATTTAGGACCAGGGTTTGACAGCCTGGGCCTGGCGCTACAACTTTATAATCGATTTGAGGTCGAGGAAACGGGGGGAGATCCACTTCTTCCGAGTATCGAGATAGAAGGAGCTTTGGGCAAGGGCTTATCTACCGGACCGGACAATATGTTTTTCCGGTCGTTCGCTATGACCTTTGAACGGCTTGGCCTGCCCGTTCCTGCTGTGCGCATCCGAATGACGATCGCGATTCCGCCAGGGTGTGGTCTTGGAAGCAGCGCAACTGCGGTTGTAGGTGGATTGGTGGCGGCCAACGCGTGGTTGCGAACGCAAGGTCTGTCTGTGCCCAAAGAGGAGCTTTTAGATCTAGCGGTAGAGGCGGAGGCGGGAAATCATCCAGATAATGTCGCTCCCGCGCTGCTTGGTGGGTTGGTGGCAACGACAAACCTGGATGGAAAGATTCATGCGATTAAAACCAGGTTTCCAGATGACCTCAGGGCCATCATTTTCACACCATCATTCCCCATGGACACAGTAGCTGGTCGTAAGTTATTGCCAGCCAGTTATCCAAAGGCTGATGTCACATTTAATACCGGGCGAGTGGCATTGTTGCTTACTGCGTTGCAAACAGGGCGGTATGAGTTGATTGGTGAGGCAATGCGGGATCGTCTCCATCAGCCCTATCGCCAGGCGATCTTCCCAGCTATGCCCGATATCATTAATGCCGCTGTTGCAGCAGGTGCGCATGGAGCCAGCCTCTCTGGTGGTGGTTCATCTCTCATCGCACTGACCAGTGATCGCTTCCATGATGTGCTCCGCGCTATGCAGAATACTGCTCGTACCGCTGGAATAGATGGAACTGGCATGATTTTGCGCGCGGATCAGAACGGCGCGCGGGTGCTGAGTAAGCACCGTAGTCGCATACGAAAGGAAGTTAGTGCACGTTATGGCGGTCAATTCTACTGGTCTCCAGTCAAGCCAGGGCGAAGGGCCTGATCGTTCGCGCCCGTCTCTCTCTGCCGATGTAGTCGAAGCCCTCTCAAGAACCTTTTTACGCTGTGTTGAATGCTCGACCCTCTATCCCGCGATAGAGGCTGGGCAGGCCCCACGCTACCGCTGCGCTTGCGGCGGCGTGTTGGATGTTGAAACTCAGTTCCGCTTGCCTCAACAGCAGCATCTAGCAGACTCCTCTGATTCGGTTGAATATGGCTCTAGTTCCGAAGTAGAGAGCGATACGCCCGTTGCGGGTGCTGCTTGGCGTCAGCTCTTTGATGAGCGCGCCGCCAATCCTCCGATCTGGTCGATAAGCATAGACAAATTATTGCTAGACTACAGCGGTGTGTGGCGTTATCGCGAGCTTATTTTATCGGCTCCAGAGCGTTTTGTGGTCAGCCGACCGGAGGGCAACACTGGTCTCTATCCAGTAGGAATTGAGAACTGTGGTGCTGGCCGCATGGGTCATCGACAAATCGGTGCGTACGCGGGTCTGGAACGCTTTTTTCTAAAGCACGAGGGCGAGAATCCTTCTGGCAGCTTTAAAGATCGGGGCATGACGGTTGGGGTAACAATGGCTAATCTGCTGGGCGCGACTGCGGTGGCCTGTGCATCTACTGGCAACACCTCTGCCTCGCTGGCATCTTATGCTGCTCAAGTAGGCATGAAAGGTATTGTTTTTCTACCCGCTGGTAGTGTTGCGGGCGGCAAGCTCGCGCAATCGCTGGCCTATGGCGCGAAGACCATTCAGATCGAGGGCGATTTTGATGATGCGATGCACCTGGTCGAACAGGTGTGTAACGAGCTTGGCATCTATCTGCTGAACTCTCTCAATCCTTTCCGCGTTGAGGGACAGAAGGCGATCGGCTTTGAGATACTGCAGCAGCTCGATTGGCACGCTCCCGATTGGCTGATCCTACCCGCTGGCAATCTTGGCAACACGTCCGCTATTGGAAAGGCATTTCGGCAGGCATACGATCTTTCGTTGATCAGTCATATGCCTCGCATTGCCTCCATTCAGGCAGCGGGCGCGAATCCTTTCTATCGCAGTTTTATGCAAGGATTTGCGAAGCGCGAGACGGTTCACGCTGAAACGGTGGCAACGGCGATTAAGATTGGAAATCCAGTAAGCCATACACGCGCTCGTCGGGTCATCGAAGAGTCTGATGGCATCGTGGAAGAGGTAACCGACGAGGAAATTCTCGCGGCCAAGACAGTGATCGACCGTGCAGGAATTGGCTGTGAGCCAGCATCTGCCGCAACCCTGGCAGGTGCGCGCAAGCTTGTGGCACGCGGAATTATCAAGCGCGATGAGCAGGTCGTCGGTGTGCTGACCGGCAACCTTTTGAAAGATAGCAAGACTGGCATTCCGCAAACGCTGGATAATACAGTGGTGAAGGCGACGATTGAGACGGTGAGAGGTGTACTACTTCATGAGTAGCGTGTTGAAAAAATCTCCCTCTGCTCCAGTGGATACATCCATCTCCGTACGTCTGCACAATGCGCGTTCATGGATTGCAAATTGGAAGTCGCACTGGGAGCTCTACCTGATTGTACTTGTTGCATCCTTTTTGCGTCTGTATCGCATCGACAGAACAGAGTTCAATGGTGATCAGGCAGACATTTTTCAGATGGCTCACAATGCCGTGAGTTCTGCCCATCTTGTTGCGACTAGCAATGTGGCTTCCATTGGTATCTTCAATCCACCTGGCATCATCTATTTTCTTATGCTGACGGCTGCGTTCAGCGCGAATCCTCTGGCCGGAACACTGCTTACTGCCCTGCTCTCGATACTCTCGGTGGTACTGACCTATGTCATGACCTCTCGGTATTATGGTCGGCTGGCTGCGACAATTGCCGCGTCCCTCTACGCAGTGGCGGCGGCACCAATATACTACGCGCGCTTCATGTGGAACCAGAATCTATTGCTCCTCTTTGTGCCTCTGTTCATTAGCGTGCTCCTCTATGGAGTGATTGAAAGGCGAAGGGGATGGCTTGCGCCGGCTATCGCGCTGGTCGGTCTGCTTGCGCAACTGCATGGCTCTGGCTTTCTCCTTGCGGCTCCGCTTCTCGTGGCTTTTGTGCTGGCTCCTGGGACAATTCGTATCCGCGATATCATTTTGGGCGCGCTGGCCTTGCTCGTTTTGTACAGCACGTATCTGCTCTGGCTCGTGCGCTCGCATTATCGCGATATTCCTATCTTCCTCACTTCTATCAGACGTCCCGGCATGGTAGATAACCAGGCGCTGATCTTTTTCCAGCAATTTCTCAGCCCTTATGGCTTTGATCCTAATGACGTTCCGCTTACCAATACGCACTCGCTCTTATTTCGGCTCTCACTGTTGCTGCTGGTCCTTGCTGTCTTAATGAGTGTAGTTCTCTTGTGCAGTGCGGTAATGGCTCTTGCGTTGGCTCTGCGGACAGACAAGGGTAGGAGAGCGGGTGGAGAACGGAGAACTGGCTTTGTTGTTGTCTGGCAATCCGTTATCGACTGGTGGACGGAGTTGCGTGCCTCTCCATATAGATGTGCGTATCTGGTTCTATTAAGCTGGCAGCTTGTTCCACTCATCTATCTGTTGCGCCATTCGATTACATTACATTCCCACTATTTCATCATGCTTATGCCCGGACCCTTTCTTCTGATTGCTATCTTTATTGTGAAGGTGCTTGATTGGACAAGGTTACGTGCGGCTGGGGGAAACATTCTACGTCTCTGTCTGTATGGGCTCACTATCTTCCTCGTCGTGGCCCAATGCGCAGGTGGGGTGGCCCTCGTCCTGGATACAGCGCGAGGCAACTTCAATGCTGATTATAATCGTTTCAACGACCTACACTCTCTTCAACAAGCGATTGGAGAAGCGGATCAGCTCGCGCAAAGACGGCATTTGAAGCATGTCTATATCAGTACGGATGATATCAGACGCTCTGCCTTCTATTACCTCTCTGAGCAGATGCACACTCCAACAACGGTCTTTGATGATTCATGTGCAGTGTTGCCCGGTCTTACTACCGGGCCAGCCGTTCTACTTACTGGTCCTAATGATAGTGTGGCGGCAGACATGATCGAACGCTTTGCCAGGACTACACTAGTTGATCAACCCGCGAGATTGAGCGGTAATGCATTTCGCCTGTATGTTGTAGATCCCTTACCGCAGCAGACTGCGAAGGAGACGCTTGCTCAAGATATTCAATTTCTTGGAACGAAAAACTCGTTCGCCTTTCAGCAGAAATCCTTGTTCATTACTCGTTGGCAACTCTTGCATACAAAGCTGCCCAATTCCAGAACTACCTATACCTATAACTTTACAGCTAGCCAGAGCTCTCAACATAGCAGTAGTCAATGTACGTTAACTACAGTTCAGCCTGGAGATCAGCTCCTGGTCCCTCTTACGCTGCCCAGAACTTCCACAGAATCTATGAATGTGCAGGTTCAATCCTTTAGCACGCGACCCGATACACTTGCAGTGCATCCGGGAAATCTGTTTGTACTCAATTTTGATACATACAATCGCGTAAATACTCCTCGAACAACGCTGCAAACGGCGACAGGAGAAAAGACTATTTCTGTTGCCATTTCCTAACTCTCTCATCCCGCGGCAACCGTTTTCTAACAAAGATGTGCCAATCGATCTATACATAATCAGTCTATAATGAGTAGGCATCTATTTCTTATTACCTTTAGTTGTTATATTCGTATTCTTTAATAGATATTCGTTTGCTAGAAATTGGTAGCTCTTTCATTGTAAGCACCAGGAATGTGCGAATAGCTAGCATACATATGAATAGGCTGCTACAATATGTTTATTACAAGAGCGACAACAGTGCACTAAAGAAGGACGATTGTGAGTAAAAAGAGACGAAAGCGAGAAATAATTCCGCCCTGGAACATGCCTTCAGATCCAGTGAAAGCGGTATGGTGGTTTATGCACTGGCTATTAAAGGTGCTCGTCCGGTTCTTCTGGCTGCCAATTCTTGGAATGGTTGTGTATGAGATAGTGATAAATTTAAGAGTGAGTGGAATCGCAGGTGCTCTTATTGAAGGAGGAATTACACTTCTTGTGGGTGCGGCAGTCTGGGGTATATTATATTTTATTCTCTTGTTTACAAATATCGGCAATGGAATTCAGCAGGTAGTATCGGATATCAATCGTTTTCAGCGGCAGGGGAGTTTATATCAGCGCCCTCCTTCATCCTTTATGGACACCATGCGCGCCGACACAGAGAGAGAGCCAGAAGATCATGTTGTCGAGGGAACGATAACTGATCTAGAGCAAGAGCGTAATAAGCGTCGGCGCGACTGAGAAAGCTAGGAAGTGCTCTTTGTATTCATCGTCTCCCACTTCCTCCAGACTTTATCTTCTGCTGTAGGAACGTATGAGAAGAGAAGCAGTCCTTGCCCCTCGATACGGTAATTTCCCAAAGCTGCCGGTAGTATCATCGTCTGCCCTCGCTGGAGCTGTTCGCTAGAGCACATCTCTTCTCCATAATAGACCTCAACCTCAGCTCCAAGCGATGTAAGTATAATGCAACTGCTCTGTGTTGTTCCAGACAAAGCATATTGTTGCTTAAAGCAAAGCTCTCGCGTGACAAAGTGCTGGCAGGCAACGAGACAACGATCTGAAAAATTGGATTCATCGACCAGTTGGATCGGGTGGGCTTTCACCTGGCGCGAGGGCTCGTAATGCGTGACATCTAACGAACGATCGATGTGAAGCTGACGCGGCTTGCCATCGATACTCAAGCGTCCGTAGTCGTACATACGATAGGTGACATCTGAATACTCCTGGAGTTCATACAGCAAAATGCCACTACCAATAGCATGAACGGTTCCAGCCGGCACAAAAATGACATCTCCAGTTTGGACGCTTTCTTCGTGCGTAAGCTGTTCAAGGGTCAGCGTTTCAATTGCATGATGCACGCTGACACGATCAACAGGCATTTTGAAGCCATGAATTATTTTCGCATCCGGCTCCGCAGCGAGCACATACCAGAACTCGGTCTTCCCTAACTTACCAGCCTCGTTTATAGCAGCGTACTCATCACCTGGATGCACCTGCACAGAGAGTTGTGTGTTGGCGTCGATAAACTTTGCAAGTAGAGGAAAACGCAGTCCAAAGATAGCTATCGACTGCTCTCCCAGCAGGAGGGGTCCCAGCCTATCAACCAGAGCTCCAAGTGTCAAACCTTCATATGGCCCGTTTTTAATAAGTGTGTTTATCTCAGTTTCCCACGACTCACCAATAGCGATCGCGTCCGCTGGCAGAGTCTTCCACGTATCCCGTCCCAGACGGCATCCACCCCAAATAGTTTCATGTAGTGAAGGAATTAAACGAATAGGATATAAATACGACAAAACGCGCTCCTAATAAAAACGATAAGAGATTAGCTCGCCAATAAAACGCCTTCAACCTGGCGACGAAGCTTGTTCCGCATCACAATACCGGGGATACGATAGATCTCGTTGCCCCCCTTAAAGAAAACGAGGGTGGGAACGCCATCGACATGCCATTGACTGACCAACTCCTCCTGCCCGGCGACATTCAGCTTAGCAAATGTCACCTGATCCTGATATTCTTCTTTACTTACTGCCTCAAACTCAGGATCTAATATCTGACACGCATTGCTATTCTCGGCCGAAAAGTTCACGACTACCAGCTTAGGAGACTGTAGCACTTTTTCGGAGAAATCTTCCCCTGTTACCTCAATATAACTATTTGCCATGCTATCCTCGTATTTCAGTAGTAAATTCTGTTATTGCTCTTCAAAGTATCACCTGATGGGAGTAATTGTCAAGAAAAGTTCCTTTGTATTCTTGTTTTGAGTCAGCTAGCTCTGAAATGTATACATTTCATGTTTTTGCTGCTAATAACTCTTCCGCGTCTTCTATAATATATCGGTAGCCCTGCTCTGTAAGGAATAACTGGCGGTTGGCTGAAAACTCCTGATCGCGTGTATCGCGAGTCACGATTGTGTAGAAATGGGCCTGCCCGCCATCACTCTTCGGGCGGAGGATACGTCCCAGCCTCTGAGCCTCTTCTTGCCGTGAACCAAAGGTTCCTGATACCTGAATAGCCACATTTGCGTCGGGTAGATCGATCGCAAAATTTGCAACCTTACTGACGACCAGACGTTTAATCTCGCCACGCCGAAATTGCTCATAGAGTTTCTCGCGCTGGCTCGTAGAGGTCTTACCTGTTAGAAGAGGAGCCTCTAGCTCTTGAGCTAGCAACTTAAGCTGATCAATATACTGACCGATGATCAAAACCTGGTCATCTTGATGTTGCTCTGTAAGATAGCGAGCTACTGTCAATTTCGCTGGGTTTTCGGCGGCAATACGGTATTTCTCTCGTGTATCGGTCATCGCATAGTTTAATTGCTCATCTTCTGTCAAACCAACACGGATCTCGCGGCATTCGGCACTCGCGATCCAGCCTTGCTGCTCCAGTTCACGCCAGGGAACATCGTATTTCTTCGGCCCAATCAGACTGAAGACATCCGTCTCTAGCCCGTCCTCACGAACCAGTGTTGCTGTGAGGCCCAGACGCCTACGTGCCTGCAACTCAGCAGTGAAGCGGAAGACGGGAGCGGGAAGTAGATGAACTTCGTCATAGATAATCAGGCCCCAGTCATAGTTGGTGAAGAGCGAGAAGTGAGGGTAATATTCCTGGTCGGAGCCCTCGATCTTGCGTCGGTAGGTCAAAATCTGATAGGTACTGACCGTGATGGGTGCAATATCTTTGCGTTCGCCTGTATATTCACCCACCATTTCGGGTGGAATGTCTGTCTTATCAAGTATTTCGTGTATCCATTGACGGACTGCTACAGTATTTGGTGTGAGGATCAGAGTCGCGCGTTGAATATCGGCCATTGTGGTAAGCCCCACGATCGTCTTGCCCGCGCCACAAGGTAGAACGACCACACCACTTCCTCCGCTGGGAGCTCCACCCGCGTAAAAGGCGGATGAAGCCGCCCTCTGATAAGCACGAGGCTCAAACGTCTTTCCTTGCCGGGTCTCGCTCTGTAACGAAAATGGGAGTGGAGAGCCGTCAGTGTAGCCAGCGAGGTCTTCAGCGGGGAAGCCGATATGGATAAGCGCCTGTTTGATGTGTCCTCGGCGGGAGGCGTCGATCTGTACTGTGCAGCGATCTATCTGTTCTAAGAGATAAGGTTGAGTACGCTTATTATGCATAATTTCAACAATAAGGGCGCTGTCCTGTGATTGCAGGAGCAGCTTCTCACCATCGCGTATTAGCTTGACCCGTCCATAACGGCTAATTGTATTCTGGATTTCAGTAATAACGTTTGATGGCAGTGGATATTTGCTATAAAATGTAAGTTGATCAATGATTGTCTGTGCGCTCATTCCCCCTGCCGCTGCATTCCAGAGAGAAAGAGAAGAGAGGCGATAGGTATGGATATGTTCTGGTGATTTCTCTATTTCAGCAAATTGAGCTAGTGCGTCACGAGCTTCTGCATGTAAAGGATGATCGACTTCCAGGAGAATGGTGCGATCACTTTGCACGATAATTGGATTATTTAGATTCATCTTTTCCCTTCTTCACTCTCTACACTCCGGGCATATCGGCCCATGCCCTCACGTATTTGATAATAGCTTGACTTGCCTCATCTTCATAACCACGCATCAGGTGGCGTGCCCCAATAACAACCTTGATACCTTTGGGACCCTCTAACTGCTCAACAAAAGGCTCCAGTTTGAAGAGAGGGCAAATCTCATCAAATTCGCCGGTAACAAATAGCTTCGGGCGTGTAAATTGACGAGGGATACCGCTTGTCACGCGAAATAAGGGCAAGCTGATGGCGATGAGCGTACGGATACGCAGATCAAATGGAGCATACAAAAGGGCGATGTAGGCTCCAAAGCCGTGACCGATGACACATATTTTCTTTGCATCGGCTCCTGGTTGTGTGAGTGCTGCATCTATGGCGCCTGCTAGATCGAGCGGCTCCAAACGGCCATCTGTCTGTTGTCCTTGGCTATGACCCACTCCGCGAAAATTAAAGCGCATTACTATCATACCAGCCCCGGCAATATTCCGTGCAAGCGTCGCCGTGAGACTCTCATTCATATCACTGCTTGCCGGTTGAGGATGGCAGAGAATAACAACTGGTGCTTGCCCAGCCTGGACTGGAGTATGCATAACACCTTCCAGGCTGTAGGCTGGTTGTCCCTTGCTATAGAATGTAATTGGTTTCTCTGTTTGCACTGTTAAGGCCATTCTCGATCCTTTTGCGTTCTCCAGGGTTTGTTCCTCGCATCTAAATAGTATCTCAGGAACGCCTGTGCGTCAACTTTCTTGTCTGATAAAAGCTCTAGTCCATCCTCTATGGCTAGTTTGTTGAGCCTGAAAGGGAGAAGGGAGAAGAGAGACACCAGATTTTGAGAATGACAGTGATTTGTACGGCAAAACCTTTGCATGAGAGGCGAAGAATGTTATACTAACTATGACATACGCATACTTATCTTTAAGCACACTAAGAATGTATGTCAGGTAAGAACGTTCGTCTCTCTTTTCATATGTCAGTAATCTTCTCAACATTTGGATACTAACCTGTTTGATCTTGAGGGAATCGCGTCGAGAGGTTGCCGATTTCCTTATTTACAAGGTATACTTGTGAACTTATAAGCTACAGAATCTGTGTAGTGAGTAAGCGGAGCTTAACCTCTCATCGATACTTAACGAGAATTGTTCTTCGTCGACGAAGAACAATTTGCGTTTTTTCATTTACAATGCCTACGCTCAAACGTCATAGATACATACTGTTTGCGTCTAGTGCTATCAAAAATTGAAGGAGTTCAAGAGGATCTCATGCGCTTGATCTGCAATGCATGCTCTCTCTTCTGTTCTTTACAGAAGAGGCGAGGCGGGTCTTTTAAGAGAAACTCGATGTATATAGAGAAATGTAGAGGTAGAAGCACATATGTCCAGCATTTTAGTCGTCGAAGGTGAAGGATTAATTACAAAGTTAATCAAGGAGAACTTGGAGGACGAGGGCTATCAACCTATTATGGTTTTGAACGGCGATGATGCTGTACAATTGGCCTTGCGTGAGATGCCTAGTTTAGCGGTGCTTGATGTCATGTTGCCAGGAGTCGATGGCTACAAAGTGATCCAGCAGCTTCGTGAGCATCCAAAATGCATGCACATTCCTATCATCATGATTAGTTCATATGGTTCGTTGGTAGACAAAGTGCGAGCGTATGAACTGGGTGTAGATAGCTATATTATCAAGCCCTTCAGTAACGATGAGCTTATGGCTCATATGCGTCGGCAACTTCGGCGTATGCAGCAAAACACTCTTTCTCCTCTCACTCGCCTTCCGGGTGGCCTACAGCTTGAACGTGCCATTGACTACAAACTCCGTGGCTTAGATCCCTGGAGCGTCCTCTATCTTGATCTCGATAATTTTAAAGCATTTAATGATGCCTATGGTTTCCTGGCTGGAAATGACATGATTTTATTGGTTGGGCATATTTGTCAGCAGGTGGTGTACGAATATGGGAATGCCGATGATTTTGTGGGGCATGTTGGTGGCGATGATTTTGTGATTGTGACGACTCCAGAGCGAGAACAGATGTTATGCTATCACATTCTTGCGCGCTATAAAGAAGAAAGCCGGGCGTTTTATCGACGCGAAGATAGAGAACGCGGTTCAATCAGCGGTGTGGACCGCACTGGGCGTCCATATCAATTTCCTCTCGTCTCTTTGTCTATTGGAGTGGTGAACGATCAGTTTTGCTGCTCACACTCAACCGATGAGATCGGAACGCTCACCGCGGAGGCGAAGCGGCTGGCGAAGCGTTCGGCAAATAACGTTTCCTATGCTTCTCAACCGACATGGCAAGTGCCCACGCGTACGCATGTCTCGCATGCCTCCCTCTCTCTCGATTTTATTGGCCATTTCAATCATCGTCTATTCCACGTTGCTCAAGAAGACGCTCTGGCAAAGTTCAAATAGAGGAAGTAGAATTTTAATTTTTGGCATCTGTGCATGTTCAGGCTGTCTGATTGGCCTGCACGTCCCTTTTGTGTTATGGTAAAAGAACTGTATATTCTCTAGAGCAAAAGATGGGAAGGTAGTGACTACGACGAGCCAGGACTATAAAGAAAACCAACTTGAGATAGACGAAAGCTTTGATGAGAAGGAACGTGAGGCCCAACGCATTGCTGTGCGCGAGAACGCCAAGCATGTGTTGAGAGAGAGCGGTCTGGCCGAGATGCTTCAAGGTATCAATAAAAATCTACTGAAGGGCCGGGGGCATTTTGAAGAATACGATTCCCTTATCCTTTTCAGATGGGGCACGCCGTGGACGCTGCGCCATCTCTGGATTGAGGTACGAGGAAGTAGCATCCTTTTCCGCCTTCAACCTCATAGAAAATGTGCTCATGCAGCGCCTGTATGCGATGGTGAGTATCATACACTCACAAGTGCTATGTGGTCCGATCACGCATTTCTGCAATCCGAATTGAAGAAATATTATGATCGGCCCGTTGCTGAAACCTCATCAGATTAGTCAAGAACCCGTCCAGTTCAATCATCACACAATTCGAACGCTTCCTCCCTGCTTTAAGGGCTTGAGGAGGAAGCGTTCATGCTTTTCTTCGCCTTTCGCTTTGCCATCAATTTAGAAGATCTCAAGAGGTAGTATGCGTGTGCTGCCAATGCCTTCTATAAATTTGTTCATTGCTTGATAGTTAGCATTAGCGTAGAACTCTTCTCTCTCTGCATCGCTGGCCCAGCTAAGAAAGCATAAGAAGATAGAACTAGTAGAACCTGGCGGCTCTGTGTTTCCCTGACTGTTTGCTATACCCGATAATGCAGGTGATAGGGCCTGAGTACGTGCGAAAAAAGCAAAGGAGAGTGATAGCTGCAAGTTGTGTTGATGAAGACCTTGCAGCCAGCCTTTTTGCACAAGCTCAACATGTTGAGAGCGAACTGTTATGAAGTGTGCGTTGGCGAGCGTGGGTGGAGCTATGGGACGGCTATAACCCCAGATGTAGGACATAAGCCACTGCTCTGGCTGCGAGGCAAGAAGGTCAGGAACTGCCTGGAGCAGTTGCTTTGGACTGTGGCGCTCCTGAGCGTGGAGCCAGCTATCCTCATCCTGCCATGTTGTAAGAAGAAAATAGTATGCTTCATTGCTTCTGCTTCGATAATAACGAAACGAAACAAGCCCCGGAGCACTCCGTAGCATATCACCTATCGAGCGTATTTGTGAAAGCGCTTCCGTATCTTTCTGCGTCACAATCTGTGCCAACGTAACAACTAGTAACTCTGTACTTTGTTGCAAAACATCCTCTTCGTTTCCTAATTTTTCATTGTGTTTCATATAGTCGAAAATATTACTGCTTCGACAGTGGAAATATTTAAGATACAGTAGAGAATAGCATAGCCTCGCTCTCCACGCAATAGCTAGCCGTTTATTTATGCGTCGAAGTCCTTGTATGCATCCTTGAGAGCGGATACAATGATGCTTATATGTTGTATCTTTAGTAAAACACGCGCAGGGAGACGTATGAATATTTCTGGACTAGGCGAATTTGATCTCATCGCTCGCCTGACTGCCGGCCTGGAGACGGATGCTACTACGGCCAATCCAGGGATAGGAGATGACTGCGCCATAATAGACTTGGGCATGGATGAACTTCTCCTGGCTACCTGTGATAGTCAGGTGGAGGGAGTCCACTTTACACTCCAGACCTCTTCACCTGAACAGATAGGGCGCAAGGCGTTGGCGATTAATCTCAGCGATATTGCTGCAATGGGGGGCGTGCCACGTTATGCACTTATCTCCCTCATCCTCCCGGTAAATCTTCCCCTGGAGATCCTGGATGGTATCTATGCCGGCCTAAAAAAAGAAGCAATAGAATATAAAACAGCTATTATAGGTGGGAATGTGGCAGGGGCGGGAAAGTCTGAGCAGCTTATCATTGATATTACGGTGCTGGGAGGCGTAGAGCGTGGCCGTGCTCTGTTGCGAAGCGGTGCACACGTTGGAGACACATTGTGCGTCACTGGTTCACTTGGGAACTCCGCCGCCGGATTATACAGCTTGTTGCATCCATCCACCAGGAATTCGTGGGAGGATCTAGCGGTCGTACAGGGCGCACACACGACGCCGACTCCACGAGTAAACGAAGGGCGTGTATTGAGCCGATTTGGTCCTCAGATCGTGACTTCACTGCTTGATGTCAGCGATGGTCTGAGTGGTGATCTGAGTCATATCTGTGAACGGAGCAAGGTTGGCGCGCGCGTTGAGGTCGCCGCTTTACCCCTTTCTCAGGCGGCGCAGCACCTCGCAGCTAGGGCAGGAAAAGAGCCTGAGCAATGGGCACTGCACGGAGGCGAGGATTATGAGCTACTGTTCACGGTCTCGCCAGATCATGAACGAGCAGTCATAGATGCAGTACGCCAGGAAACAGGGACTCAGGTGAGCGCAATAGGGTCCATCGTAGCTGCTCCAGAGGGTATGAAGCTGCTGTATTCAGATGGTCATCTGGAGCAGCTTCATATTCAAAGTTGGGATCATCTTAAGCAATAGACGAAGGTCGAATCTCTTATGATTTCTCAACGATCTGAATGGTACCGTCATCCCGAATGTTCAGTAAAACAGGCGCGGCCTTCTGATTCGTAATCAACAAGGTGCTGGTGCTATGCAGCGAGATGGGACTACTTACGCCCATAAATTGAACATTCTGGATCTTTTGTACAAGCTGTTCTCGCTTTGGAAGTGAGCCAGTATCTTTAGCTGGTCCTATTGCTCTTGTGATGCTTTGCAGCCCGTCCGCAAACAGGAGCGCTTGCTGATCGAGAGCAGATGCGCTGCTACAAGAGCTACCGGAAGGGGCGAAAGATGTGCAAAAGCTTGCGTAGAACTGTTTTTGCCATTCTTCTGTCACCTTTGGCCGCACGGCGGCCGCTACTGGTATGTAAATCCGTGGCTGTACGAGCTGATTTTGATGGGCCCACTGCGCCAGGGCTTGCAACGCCGTCGGCTGTATGGACTCTCCGCCGAGAATAAGCACGGGTTGTTTGTTCTGCGGCAGACGCGCAATCGCCTGAGCCAGGGCATACGTATCGCTCGTCTGAAGTGAGGCAAAGACAACATCGGGTCGTGGCTTCACCTGAAGTGCGTCGTTAAGTGCTGCTACTATACTAGTATGTGCCCACTGTGCATTTTCGCTATTGCTATCGGCCGGATCACTGGTGATAGTCGTCTCTAGCGCGACGATATGCGCTTCATCATTTCTATTGAAATTGTCGATAAAGGTCTGTGCAACTGTATTTGATGATGAATTATTCGGATTATAGATCACCGCCGCGTTCTTTGCATTCAACTTTGTGTATGCAAAGTAAGAGGCCAGGCCGGTCTGCTGCTTATCGTCGGTGGCTAGGCGCACAAAGCCAAAACCAGGAGCGCAGTGGCTATAGAGCGATGTCTGTTCCACTTGATCGGAGAGAGATGGACTTGAGACAGTCGGGGCGATGAGGGGTATGCCGGCGCGACACATCGTAGGCAATGTACTCTGTATAAGGCTGTCAGTGCCTGAACCGAGTACTCCAAGAAGTGGATGTGTCTTGTCAACAAGCAATCCGAATTGTGCATAGTTGCCGTCGTGAGCCAGTGAGCCTATCATATCGGCAACCTGAACTGCACCAGTCTCTGTTCCTGTTGTATTGGCAAGGACAAGATACAACAATGGCGCTCCCGGCAGTTTCATTTGCGCAGCATTATATTGCTTTTGGACAATCGACGTACCGACGAGCTCTTGTGTTCCTGCTGCATAGAGAACGTGTCGATCACTCCCACCGGTAGGATTAGCATCTCCTGCTGTGCTATCGAAGTTCACCGCGATCACGCCAAAGGGACGATGTGATTGGCGAACATGCAAGTTCTCCTGGTAGATAGCCGCCTCTCCTGCATTACATCCACTTCCATCCCCCTGAGTAGTGCGTATCGCTGACGACAACAAGCCATCCGCCTTCGATGGAGCTGCTCCAGATATTGCCAGCGCCGCATCGCGCTTATTTTGATAAGCTCCCGCGTTACATGCATCGAAAATTTTAAGTCCATCACTCAAGCCGACGCCGTCTGGCGTGGGGCGAGTGATGACATGCGAGCTATGGCGGTTTTCATTCCAGGTAAAGCCGAGCAATGTACCCAGTGAGGCCACAAGCAGGAGCAGCATCAATGTGCCATACGCGAGTGCTTTCGTCGACATTGGTATCTGACCGGAGCGGAAGAAGCCACTAAGTTCCCAGCCAATCGCGCTAAAGGGATCGCGTACCGCGCGACGCCTGTATTTTTTATTAACCTTTGCGTCTTCCTTAAAAAGGTCCATCAGTACTAAGCAACCCGTATCACACTGCAACAAGTGCTCATGTACTTCAGGATAAAGGACTACCACTGGCTGCCCATCCGCGAGTGCCTCAGCGTATTCCGGCAAAAGCTGTCGGCACTGTTGGCAATCTAGAACAGTCTCTCCTGGCTGCGGAGTAGCAGCTATGCCCTGGACGGCCAGTACCGTCCTGGTTGTCTCAGCAGAAGGAGATATAGGAAGTGCTTGCTTTAGCGAAGAGTTTTCTAATGAACTACTTGCCTGATTTGTTGCGGGACGCTCTTTTATAAGAAGTTGTGCAGCGGGCTCTGCATCATTGCTACTTTCTGATACGCGGCGCAATTTTTTCTTTTTATTCAGTGGTACCGTGCGATCGGTCATTTCCTGAGATACTTGAGAAGCCACGCAGCGCGCGCAGGTCACTATGTGTTGTTCAGCAGCCTCCACAGCCTCTTCAGGAACTGCATCAGGGTCCTGGTTGCGCTCTGTTAATACAGAAATGGCGAATGCGCATGCGGGTGGTAGTCGTTCTTCGATTGCCATCACAGCCTCGTAGTGATAAATGTGTAGAATGACAGCCGAATCGACGCAAGCAAGTGAGCGGTGTTTTCGGCTGTGTTTCAATAAATAAAAAAGAAATAGCCAGTATAGATAGCGAGCGAAAACAAGGCTATTGTTGGCGCGAAAAGGAGCGGAGGGCGTATGTTACCTGTTGTTCCAGCGTCATCGCCTGATCTTGTGGAACCTTTGACAGAGCCGTTTGTGCTTCCGCAGTAGAGAACCCCAGCCCAATCAAAGCTTCGAGTGCCTCGGCGTGTAGCCCACCACTTGCAGGAGCTCCCTGATTTGAGGTCAAGCCAGCCAGAGAAGGCAACTTACCCTTAAGCTCAAGGATAATATGCGCCGCCAGTTTCTTGCCTACACCACGCGCTAGCCCCAGACGCTGCTGATCCTCGTCCGCAACCGCTTTATAAAAGGCTGCGGCGTCCATTACTGAGAGCAAGGCCAGCGCTACCTTTGGCCCTACACCACTCACTCCAATCATCTGCTCGAACGCATCGCGGTCTGTCTCAGTTGAGAAACCATAGAGCGCAACACCATCTTCTCGCATATGAAAGTGTGTATGGAGCGAGACCTCCATGCCCGGCTCTGATAAATGATTCAGTGTTGGTGCAGGAGCAAAGACACGTATACCAAAGCCACCAACTCGTATCAGTGCGTAGTCAATGCGGCTCGCCTCAAGAGTTCCATGAATACTTGTTATCATTGCCCCAAACCATGCCTCTTCTCTTCGCTATTAACGAAACGCCTGCTCACCTGTATAAGTAACTAAGATCCCCCTGAGTAGGAGATGTGGGGAAGAAGTTTTTATCATTTGTCTGAAGGATGCAGATAAAAAGAGTCCCTTATTGATTGTAGCCTAATAGATTGTGCGTATATGAAGCTGTGTTGAGATGACAGATAGCGACTGCCGCCGCATCTGCCGCATCATCAGGTTTTGGAACCGCCGAAAGTTTTAGCAAAATGCGCACCATCTCCCCTACCTGATTCTTATCCGCCCCTCCATATCCGGTAACCGCCTGCTTGACCTGCTTAGGAGTGTATTCAGCGACCGAGAGACCCCCGTTTGCCAGAGCAAGCATCGCCACACCGCGAGCATGTCCTACCGTCATAGCAGTGCGAGCATTTTTGGCGAAGAATAATTCTTCCATCGCCGCCTCATGCGGCTTGTATGTCGCGACGAGCTTACTCAACCCTTCATAGATAAGCTGTAAGCGTTGTGACAGGGGCATCTTAGCCGGGGTAGTGATGACATCGCATGCTAGCATGCTCAGCTCACTCCCCCGTGCCATAACGACCGCATAGCCCACAATAGCAGTTCCGGGATCAATGCCCAATGCTATGCGCGCGTTGGAAGGTGATGGAGGGATACGCGCATCATTCATATCCCCCCCCTTTCCAGTAGAGCTTGCCTATGCATTATAAGAAGCCGCAAACTCTTCAGAGAAGTCAGCATTGGTATAGACATTCTGCACGTCGTCCAAGTCTTCCAGCCTTTCAATCAAACGGATGGCCTGGTGTGCAACCTTCTCTTCCGCGAGCTCCACTTTTGTCTTTGGGATCAGTGAGCTCTCAGACTTGCGTACTACATACTTCTTCTCTTCCAGAGCCTGGCGTACTTTCTCTACATCAGAGGGATCGGTATAGATAACTAGAACCTCGTCGCCCTCGATATAGGGTTCAACGTCATCGGCCCCAAGATCGATGGCCTCGATTGAAAGCTCATCAGGATCATGGCCGTTCACCTCGACCTCGATCACTCCCTGATTCTCAAAGAGCCAGTCGACGCAACCATTTTCGCCCATATTCCCGGCATTACGGTTAAACGCATTGCGTACCTCAGCCACTGTCCGGTTGCGATTCTCGGTCAGCGTTTGTACCAGAATGGCCGTACCACCTGGGCCATAGCCCTCGTATGTAATCTCTTCAAGATTACTGCCCTCACTGCCGCTCACCGCGCGTTTGATTGATCGCTCAATATTGTCCAGCGGCATATTTGCATCGCGTGCATGTTGCACAGCCACACGCAGTCGGAAGTTTGCATCGGGATCGCCACTTCCACCCTCACGTACGGCTACAACGAGCTCGCGGCCCAGCCGAGTGAACAGTTGTCCCCGGCGTGAATCATTAACGCCTTTTGAACGACGAATCTGTGCCCACTTTGAATGACCTGACATATCGTTGCTCTCCTCGTCTAAATGAGACAAATGCCTGTAGAGAATTTTCTCTTCTTCTACATACACTTGCTGCTGTGCTTTATGAATAGCTATCGGGCCTATTTTAACACGAACGGGCGTAGAGCGTCGAGAGGGAGAGCATAACTTTCCCCGCTTTCTTACCAATAAGACTTTTTGCACTTTCTACATTTTTACACACTTCTACGCTTTGCATAAAAGTGTGTAAAAATGTAGAAAAAGTAAATAATAAGAAAAATTTGAATCTGCACGCGACACGCGAATGCATGAGCGAGGAGGGATGCTCTGGCAGTGGGCATTGGACACATTTTCAATTATTGTCTGTTCTGTTATGATGAGAAGTATCATGAGGTAAGAACTAGTACAACGTAACAGCACAATAAGCGTAATTATGTTAAGTAGGGAGAGACATCTGGTGGATGCGGGTGAACAGAAAAGTAGGAATACAAAGAAACAGATGGCTCGCCAGGGGTTGGGGTGCACTGGTGAACGGCTGGCGGCTGAGAAGCTGGTTGTGGATGGTTATCGGATTCTAGAGCGCAATTTCCGCTGCCGCTATGGTGAGATTGACCTGGTGGCGGAGCACGAGGCAGATCTGGTCTTTATAGAAGTAAAGACTCGGCGTGGGACTGGATATGGTCTACCGGAAGAGGCGGTTACTCTTCACAAGCAGCGAAAAATTGTGCAGGTTGCAAGCTATTATCTGAATCTGCATGAATGTGCAGAGCGCTCGTGGCGCATTGACGTTGTGGCTGTACAGATGAGTGGAGCTGGCAAATTAGAAGAGATCCGCGTCTACCAACATGCTTTTACTGAAATATTATAAACTGATATAGAGATGAAAACTTCCGGGCGTGCAGCCGCCCGAAAAATAGAGAGAGGGAGATCATGAGCGATTTTCTAGAGTCCGCGAAAAATATAGTGAATTCCGCCGTGAGCCGCACGGGTTGGGAGGCTCAGAAGCAACTGCGTGTGCGCAATACGCAGAGCGAAGTGGATAAGCTGTTAGAACAACGTCGCCAACTGGCAGATGAATTAAGTCAGGTGGCTATGACGCTCTATCAGCAGGGAACGTTAACCGATTCTCAGCTTTCGCGTCTCTGTGCCAGCATCTTTGAGTTGGATCACGATCTACGCACTCACGAGACGCAATTGCAGGAAGTAAAGAACGAGTCTTATCCTGTGGATCAATTTGCGCCGGGTCCAGTGATGAATTACGCTCCACCATCGTCCCAGACATCATCTGCTGCTCAGCCGCAGCCAGACCCGGCTTTCCAGAACAACGCCTCATCAGGAGCCGCACAGGGTCAGCAGCCCTGCCCACACTGTGGTAGCCCTCTGCGCCCTAATGCACTCTACTGCCGAAGTTGCGGCACAAAACTGCGCTAAAAAAACACTGAATAGTGATTATGCTATAATAAGTATCACTATCCCTTGCACACAGCGAAGGAAGCATGTAATTTTTCTTTTGCTCCAAAAAAGAACGATCGGGAGAGTATGTCATTGGGTGAAGGTAGCGACAAAACACAATCTTTCCGGGATGAGGCTTGCACTCTAGATCTCATCAGTGAAAGTTCTGTACATACACAGGAGATAGGGCGACGGCTAGGAAAGCTGGTGGGCGCAGGAGATCTACTCTTATTGGATGGGCAGCTTGGCACAGGGAAGACGACCTTCACCCAGGGCCTCGCATCAGGAATGAATATTGCGGAGGTGGTGAATAGCCCTACTTTTACTCTTCTTAAAGAGTATCAAGGGAGGGGAAGCGACGTAGCTGATGATTCTCAGAATAAGCAACCATCAGAGCTCGCTCTCTACCATTTTGACCTATACCGACTGGATGAGCCTGAAGAAATTTTTGATCTGGGTTTCGAAGACTATTTTTATGGCTCGGGTGTGAGTGTAGTCGAATGGGCTGATAAGGCTGAGGCGCTCTGGTCTGATGAACGGCTATACATTCGCTTACGCTCTATAGACGAAACGAGGCGCCGTCTGACGTTTGTCGCCACGGGGGCGCGCTATTGTGAACTGCTCCAGCAGTTTCAGAAGAATATGTATGCTACTACTCGCTCTTGACACCTCTACACGCTTTGCCAGCATTGCTTTATGCTCGCAAGAAGCAGTATTGAGTGAATATACATGGTTTGCAGGTGGAAATCACAGTGTTGACCTGTTGGACCATATTCAGCAAATGATCAGTGAACAGAAAATCAGCTTGCAGGAGATTGATGCAATTGCTGTGGCGACTGGTCCTGGTTCTTTTAATAGTGTGCGCGTGGCGGTTGCTACGGCGAAGGCGCTCTCGTTCTCTTTAAAGAAGCCGCTGGTTGGCATCAGTACATTAGAGATCATCGCGGGTCAGCAACGCTATTATCAAGGGCCAGTCTGTGCTCTTCTAGAGGCAGGACGTTCGGAGCTCTACGCAGCCTGTTATATCTTTGATGAAGCTGATATGAGGAATGGAGAGAGAACGTATCGCCCCAAACAACTTGGTGACTATCTTGTATCTTCGCCACAGCACCTCTCGGTCTTCTTACAGGAGCAGGTTATCGACTGGTTCGAGAACTCGTCCAATAGGAAATCCGGGCTATTATTGCCGCCGTTTCTCTTTTGTGGTGAGATAAGTGAGCTCTCTCGTGAGGCTCTCTCGACTGCCTTGCCGGATCAAAGTCTCTTTGTAAGCGGTCTCTTATCTGTGCGGCATGCAGCAACGTTAGCGCTCCTTGCTCTGCGTCGGTTACACGAAGGTGAAGAGGACGACCCTCTTGTATTAGAGCCTCTCTATCTACGTCGTCCATCTATTACAACCAGTACCCGGAAGAGGCCGCTTCTGGGGGGGACAGTACAGCAACCTGCTGATCAGTCTACGACAGAAAGGGAAGAGGGTGCGTTACGTCATTGATAGAATGACGATGTCGGACGTGCCTCGCGTTGTTGAGATTGAGCGTCTAGCCTATCCATCAACATGGCCTCCGAGCGCCTATCGCAAAGAACTGCAAGATAATCGTTGGGCGCACTACATCGTACTACGCGATAAATATATTGAAGAAGAGCAGACGGCGGTTCCGCAAGAGCTAGAAAAGCCGCGTAAGAATCGTCTATTCCCGCTCTCTCTGCTACCAAATCGTCCGGCCGCTGTCAATCCATCATCAGATCTCGCGTCGATTATCGGCTTTGCTGGTCTGTGGCTGATGGTGGATGAGGCGCATGTTACGACGATCGCAACGCATCCAGGATACCGTGGGCTTGGCCTGGGTGAGTTTCTCCTGGTCAGCTTGATTGATATTTCCTACACTATTGGAGCCAAGTGGGTTACGCTCGAGGTTCGTGTCTCAAATTACACGGCCCAGAATCTCTATCGCAAATATGGTTTTCGTGAGGCCGGGGTCCGCCATCGTTATTATAGCGACAATCAGGAAGACGCATTGATCATGTGGACAGATGAGATTAACTCGGATAATTATAAACAAAAATTTTTAGCACTGAAAGCAACGTTATTAGAGAAGCTGGAGGCAAAGTAATACGTCATAATGCTTATACTTGGTATCGAAAGTTCGTGTGATGAGACGGGGGCTGCGCTTGTACGGGATGGTCGCGAACTGCTCTCAAACGTCGTCGCCTCGCAAATAGAGATTCACAATCGCTATGGCGGAGTTGTGCCTGAAGTGGCCTCACGACAACAAATGATCGCGATCATCCCAGTTATTGAGACAGCCTTAGAGCAAGCCTCTTGTTCGTGGGACGATGTCGATGCTATCAGCGCGACCTATGGTCCCGGCCTGGCAGGTTCGCTGCTCGTCGGCTTGACCGTAGGGAAGACGTTGGCATTAGCGCGTAACCTGCCTTTTCTAGGGATAAATCACCTTGAGGCGCATATCTACGCAAACTGGCTGCGGAAGCAAGGCGAAGAGATTGTAAGCGCCGACGATTGGAGATATACAGAGGGAGATCCTGCTTTTCCACTGATCTGCCTCGTGATTTCTGGTGCTCATAGTGAACTCGTCCTGGTACGTGACCACGGGGATTATGAGTTACTGGGACGGACACGCGACGATGCAGCCGGCGAGGCTTTTGACAAAGTGTCTCGCGTGCTGGGACTCGGTTACCCTGGCGGTCCCGCAATCCAAAAAGTGTCGCAATCGGTAGAGGATGAACTGCGGCGACAGCAGAAGCCGCTCAAGCTCGCTCGCAACGCCTATCATCTTCCACGGGCCTGGATGCGCGGAACCTATGACTTCAGCTTCAGCGGCTTAAAGACCGCTATGCTGCACCTCGCCGAAGGTGCATCAGGAGCAGCGGATCAAAGCTCTACTCATGAGCGTAGCGTGGAGGAGACGAACCAGCAGCACTCTCGCTATACACGTATGGGCGAGCAAGCTTCTCAAGATGGCACACCGGACGTTGCTCTTCTCGCCTCCAGTTTTCAGGAAGCAATTGTCGATGTCCTGGCCGTCAAAACGCGCCTGGCAGCTCAAGAATATAAGGTTAAGCAGGTGATTCTGGCTGGAGGAGTGGCGGCCAATGCAAGCTTGCGTACGCGGATGCGAGAGGAGTTAGATCCGCTCAATATTCGAGTAAACTATCCAGCAATAGAATACTGTACTGATAACGCGGCCATGATAGCGAGTGCGGCATTTTTTCACCTCAGTTTAGGTGAACGACACAACTTTGACCTGGATGTCCAACCCGGATTAGCCCTACCCTTTAGGAAGTAAAAAATTAACAGTAAGACACGGAAAGGGAGATCAGCATGGCAAAGCAACAGTATGCCCTGGGTATCGACATGGGAGGAACCAAAATCCTCGCATCAGTCATCGACATTGCGTCGGGCGAAGTCGTCGCATCAGCGCGCAAGCGGACGCACGCGGAGCGTGGACAGGAGTTTGTCAGCCAGCGCACCATCGAACTGGCAACAGCGGCTCTGAGCGCTGCAAATATCTCCGCTGAAACAGATCTAGTCGCCGTTGGTGTTGGAGCCGCCGGACAGGTTGACCGCAAAGCGGGCGTGGTGCTGGAAGCGCCGAACCTGGGTGTGCACAATATGCCTTTGCATGATATTCTCAACAAGAGTTTCGGCAAGCCCGTCTTTGTCGGTAACGATGTCGAGGTAGCCGCGATGGGCGAATCTCTCTTTGGTTCGGGACGAGGGTACAAAAATTTCGTCTGCGTCTTCGTTGGAACCGGCATCGGCTCCGGTGTCGTCCAGAACGGAACCATGTATACTGGCTTTAGTGGCACAGCCGGTGAGGTGGGCCATATGGTAGTGCATGCCGAGGGCAGAATCTGCGGCTGTGGCAATCGCGGCTGCCTGGAAGCCTACGCCTCGCGTACAGCCATCACCAAAGCAATTTTTGCCGAGATTCATCATGGACGCGCCTCGATACTCTCTGACAATGCTCAGCATCTCTTGAAAGAAGGCGATACGATTATTCGCTCTGGCATTATTGCTGATGCAATTCAGCAGAAAGACGAACTGGTCATTGAGGTTGTGTCGGATGCGGCACGCTACCTGGGTTATGGACTGGCATCCGTCCTGAACTTCTACAATCCCGACGCTATTATTCTCGGTGGTGGAGTGATCGAATCCGTTGACCTGCTCTATGAGACCGCCGTCCACCGCGCTCGCACAACTGCCCTCTCGGTCCCAGCAAAAAAGACGCCAATTCTCCGCACAAAGCTGGGCGATTTTTCGGGCGTGGTTGGAGCTGCCTGCCTCGGCGCTATGGTGGCGGGACAGACGTTTCCAGCAGGAAAATAACGTTTCTATGAACAACTGTTTCTGTGGAAACCAATGCTACTCTCGTGACTAGCATTGGTTTCCATAAGAGATTTAAATTAAAATAAATAAGGAAGATGGGAGTCTATGGACGGAGAAACGCCTCACATTGAAGTGCGAGCTGTAAATGTCAACGATACTCCTACTCTGCATAAACTTGATTATGACTTCGAGACGGATCGCATCTATGCCCTTCGTGTTCATAATGGGCTTGTGCAGAACAAGCAGAATGTAAGCAATGGCAATCAGTCAACCTTTACATTTGAGCTGGTCGAGACCCAGGTTGACCCCCCGCTCTACAAGAATTACCGTGAACGAGAACAGGCGCTGACCGAACTCGATGCGCGTGTTCACGATGCCCAGGGCGGCTTTGTCGCCCTCGCGGATGGAAAGATTGCGGGCGCTATTCTTTTGAACATTGATGAAGCTCGCTCTGTGGTAGATATTCAGGATATGATTGTTGGTCGTCAATATCGGCGCTATGGTGTTGGCTCGCTCCTGATTAGTTGTGCCTCAGACTGGGCGCGCAACCACGGATGCTGGGCCATCGTCCTGGAGACTCAGAACACAAATTATCCTGCAATCCAGTTCTACCTCCGCAACAGTCTGGAAATATGGAGCATCAACCGTAGCTTCTATCCCCCCGGCGAATACGCACACGAGGTAGCCATCTTTATGGGAAAGCGCCTCTCTTTAACCGCTAACGAGTAGGAGAGGAGGCAATGCCTCTTCTCCTTACCAATCTTACAATGGATGTTCAACTGATGCCCCAGCCTGGAAGCCTCCACTAAACCTGCCGTCTATTCATCATTTCTCACTCTGTCTCCTGTCTCCCCATTCATGTCCCCTGCCAAAAAAGCTGTTCGCACGCGCGTCAAGAGGAAATCGTGACGGAGTGGTGGAATACCAACCTGATACTGTTTTTGTCCAAGCTGAATGACTTGCTGAGTTGTGTGCAACACGATCTGGCAGTTCTGACAAGTAGCCAGATGCTCTTGTGCTGCTGAGGTTAATGCATCATCAAGGTTCTGATCAATATAGTCGGACAGATAGGAGACAAGATCATCGCAGGTCATAGAGTTTCTCCAGAGTGTCATATTCGTTCACGAAAGTAAGTGCTCAAGTGCTCACGTAAACGTAATCGAGCACGATGTAATCGAACTTTGCAAGCACCTTCTGTCATACCCTGGATATGAGCGCACTCAGCAGTCGATAATCCCTCAATGTCGCGGAGAATAAAGGCTCCTCGTAATCCTAAAGGCAGATCATTGATGGCGGCGTGAAGAACCTCGTGAGCCTCTTCACTTAATACTTCTTGATCAGGAAGGCGGCTCCAATCAACCAATTGCATAGGAAGGATGATCGAGTCATCCTCCTCTGGCAACGGATCAACGGCAGAACGCCGACGGAGCATCATCAGGGCATGGTTATACGCGATTCGATAGAGCCATGTACTCATTTGTGCTTGTGGTTCAAAGCGGTCGATGGCTTGAAAGGCGGAGAGGAAGGTCGCCTGAACAACCTCTTCGGCATCCTCTGCCTGCTTAAGTAAGCCAATAGCTACTCGATAGACTCGATTCGCATGCATTTCAAAGAACTCAGTGAATGCTGCTTCATCACGAAGGCGGAGCCGAGTCAGCAATTCCCGATCATCAGACATAGCGAATGGCTCCTTTCTATTGCTTCGTTCTTGCATTTTTCCAGTATAGCACAGGACCGAGTAACCTTTCTGTCATTCCTGCATTCTAAGAACAGAGAGCTCCATTGTGCTCTCTCGGTAAATTCCCCTGCATGTTCTCTACAAAAAAATCTGAAATGAGTTTCAGAAAATGAAATGAGAAAAACGTGCATACAAGGGGCGAAAAATATATTCTCTACAATTTTACTCATTGGAGGTGTCTCATGGCATTTGCATCCTTTATGTCGAGTACAGCCGGGCGCGTCTTACGCATTGTTATTGGTCTTGGTCTCATCGGTTGGGGAATCTACCTCGTAGTGGCGACGAGCAACTTACTAACAGGGATACTACTAGCAGTTGTCGGTCTATTGCCATTTGTAGCTGGACTTTTCGATTTTTGTGTCTTTGCTCCTCTCTTTCGTGCGCCTTTCAGTGGCGCGAAAGTACGAGCATCTACCAAGTAGAGACTGAGACCAGCGGATAAGCAAACAACATGACGTAATAATAGCCTTACGTCGTACTTATTCCAGGTGTTCTTCGCTCTCTGGGATTTGGAACATCCCGCCGTCTTTTCTCTTCCACAGTTTCTCTAGCATCACAGTGATGCTAGAGAAACTGTGGAAGAGATTATCTGTTTATGCTTATTCGCTTGTAAAGGACTTATTTCCCGTCAGAAACGCATTGTTAGTTGATAAGAACAAAAGTAGAGTTAGGGTCTGAGATACAAAATCTTGTATCTCAGACCCTAACTCTGTAAATGCATGCTTATATCTAAGCGATAGAACTAGCAAATGTTTTTGTCTAAACAGCAGCCGGTTCTTCCAACTTGGGAAAGAGTGGTGCCGGTTTGGGCAGGGTTGTACCTGCCGGGAGCGCGTGTGGTGGCTGCCAGCCTTCTTTGCTCACATCGCCATCGAAGCCCAGGTAGGTATGTAGCTGCTGCGATGAGAAGGGCAGGTAGGGACAGAAGAGCAGGTGCAGGCCGCTGATGACCTGGAGCATGACGTAGATCGTTGTGCCCGCCGCCTCACGATCGACCTTAATCTGTTTCCAGGGAGCCTGTTCATCCAGATAGCGATTTGCGGCGTGTGCAACCGCCATTGCAGCATTAAGACCTTCTTTAAAATGGCACTGGGCGATGTTGTGACCAACCAGGCCAAAGCCACGCTCCACCTCTGCCAGAATCGCACGGTCGGCCTCGCGCAGCGCTTGTGGCTCTGGAATCGCGCCGCCGAACTTACTCTGTAGGAAGGTCAGTGTGCGGTGCACGACATTGCCGTAGTTCGCCACGAGTTCGTCGTTGTTGCGGCGCAGCATCTCGTCAAAGGTGAAGTCGGTATCGCGCCCCTCTGGAGCGGTGGCTGAGAGATAGTAACGAAGTGTATCAGCCCCAATCTGCTCTAGAACATCACGCGTCCAGATGACATTGCCGCGACTGCTGGAGGCTTTGACACCGCTCATCGTCATAAACTCGTTGGCCGGTACATCATAGGGCAGGTTACGATTTCCGTAGCCAATCAGCATAGCAGGCCAGATAATGGCGTGGAAAGGAATATTATCTTTTCCGATAAAGTAATAGCTTTTGACCGCCGGATGTGCCTGCTCTGGCACCCACCAGGTTTTCCAGGCTTCGGGTGTGCCCTGTTTCTCTGCCCACTCTACCGAGGCTGAGAAGTAGCCGATGACTGCATCAAACCAGACGTAGATGCGTTTATCTTCGTAGCCTTCCAACGGTATCGGCACGCCCCAGTCCAGATCGCGGGTAATAGCACGCGGGCGCAGGCCCTCTTTGAGCCAGTTCATCGCAAATGCCAGCGTGTTTGGGCGCCAGTGATCTTTTTCCTGTAAGAGCCACTGATGCAACGGCTCTTGTAACTTCGGCAAGTCCAGGAAGAAGTGTTCGGTCATACGGAATTCTAGTTTGCTCGTCTTACTGCCGCACAGGCGACACTTTGGATCAATAAGGTCGATAGGATCGAGTGTATGACCACAATTATCGCATTGGTCCCCTCGTGCTCCTGTATATCCACAATGTGGGCAGGTACCCTCTACATAGCGGTCGGGTAAGAAGCGGCGATCGGTCGGGCAGTAGGCTGACTGCATAGAGTCTTTAAAGATATAACCCTTATCGTAGAGGGTCAGGAAGAAATCCTGGGTGATGCGGTAGTGATTTGCCGTGCCTGTCTCAGTATAGAGGTCCCAGGACATACCGAGGTTGTTCCAGATCTCCAGAATTTGCGAGTGATAGCGTGCCACAAATTCGCGTGGCGTAATGCCCAGGCGCTCGGACTCAACGAGGATAGGAGTACCGTGTTCATCACTGCCTGAGACCATGAGGACAGAATTTCCGGCCATGCGGTGATAGCGTGCAAACGTGTCTGCTGGCAGATAGGCACCAGCGATCTGCCCGACATGGGTTGAGCTTTTTGCGTACGGCCAGGCGACGCAGACAAGGATATGTTCATTCATATATGTTACAAACTCCCTTATAGACTAAGGATTGTATATAGTGGATGGGGAGAACTTTTCAGACCTATTCAACCTCTGCGTACAGCTTTCCGACGACGGAACAGAGAAAAAAACAGGAGATGAACTACGGCTTATTATAACAATAGTCATGCATCAGTACAAGCGCCTTGAGCCTGGCTCTTTTTTCCTACATTCCGATATAGCGCGCATAGATAGAGCGGGCTACTTGTTCATCGTCGGTACCTTTGATGATAGCGCGGGCATCTGGGAAAACGGTGATCTCGTAAGTATCAATATTACAACGGAGAAGGAACTCGTTGTAGTTGACGATTGCCAGCGGCCGTAGGCGTTCTGCCAGCGTCGCAAAATCCAGTTTGTTCTCGCTTCTCCGCGTTGTTCCGCGCACCTGTACTGCGTTGCGCCCGCAAAGCGTGGCGCTCGATCCGCCCTGGAGCGATTCCAGGAACTCGTAGTGATGCAACCCACAGGCCGCGCAATCCTCTTGCCTGGGCAACTCAATGCGGTCAAACGTGTTTTCCCACAGATCGATCCAGGTCAGCGCGCGGCTTATCTTCTCACTTTTCAATAAAATCTTGAGTGCCTCAGTTGAGGCCAGGCCAGATATTGCTCCTACGATGCCATTGAGGACACCGGCTGTGTCACAGGTCGGCGTCGTACCCGGCATTGGCATCTCTGGAAACGCACAGCGCAGACAGGCCGTATCTCCTGGAAGGATATTCATGCTCACACCATATGCTGCGATCACACCACTATAGATCCAGGGACGCTCATATTTGATACAGACATCATTGATGAGATAGCGGGTCTCAAAGTTATCGGTGGCATCCAGGATAAGATCGGTTTCACGGACTAGAGCTTCGATGCTATCTGCATTAATATCCTCAACGAGTGCTTCGACCTGAATATCACTATTGATACGACGCAATCTTTCGGCGGCGGCAATTGCTTTAGGAATGTGGCGGGCAACGTCATCCTCGTCAAAAAGGATCTGTCGTTGCAGGTTATTCATCTCAATGTAGTCGCGATCGGCGATGACTAAATGTCCAACGCCAGCACGACCCAGGTTATTTGCGAGTACTGTCCCTAACGCCCCGCAGCCGATAATGGTCACAGTTGCCCCCTGCAACTGCTCCTGTCCCTCTTTCCCAATTGGTCCAAACAGTGTTTGTCTTGAATAGCGGTCGAGCATCTCTTTGTCCCTTCGAGCTCTCTAGAGTGTCTTACCCCCTCTATTTTAGCATATTAGAGAAGAGGTGGGTCTTAAATAAGAATAGTACAGAATTGTAAGTAAGTTGGCAGTCACAGGCAACTGTGTTACAATGCGAAAGGTATAGTAATTTTCTGAAGATCTGTAACCAGTACATTGTGCAGAGCTTTGCGAGAGGCAGCCTTATGAGCACCGGAAATGCGATCAAGAAGGTATTGGTTATCGACGACAACCCAACGATCGTAGAACTCATCAAGTATGCAGTAAATCTACAAGGGGCATATCAGGTCGTCGTAGCATATGATGGGGTACAGGGGCTAGAACGTGTTTTTATCGAACAACCTGATTGTTTGATTATCGATGTAAAAATGCCAAAAATGGATGGGTATCAGTTAGTACGTTGCATGCGTGGGGATGTGCGTACTGCGGATATCCCCCTTATAATCTTGAGTGCGATGACACGTGAAGAAGATCAAATGACCGGCTTTCTTTCAGGCGCTGATGAATATCTTACCAAGCCATTCAGGCCAACAGCGTTGAATGCGGCCATCGAGCGGGTCTTGCACCTAACATCTGCCGATCGCCAGCGTCGTACAGATTCTCTCGTACAGACTCAGTCTGAGCGTGATTAGAGGTGTGAGTGCGTGGGTTACAATAGTGCGTAGGTTACATATTCTTTTTGTGGATAGCGATCCACACGCGCAGGAGAGAATACGGTCTGCATTGGAAAACGATTTTTCTGTGCGATGCGTAGGATCAGTTGCTGAGGCTAGAGTAAGCCTTGCCGCTGATATGCCAGATATTCTAATCTCAGAGGTTGTGGTCGATCAAGAGAGTGGTCTGGACCTTTGTCGTACTGTACGTAGCAACTCTGCACAACGTCATCTTCCAATAATGTTGTTGACTTCTCTGGGAACGCTTCCAGATAAAGTGGCAGGCTTTACTGCTGGTGCCGATGATTATGTCGTAGAACCATTTGATGCCCATCACTTGATAGCCCGTATTCGCTTACTCTCTCGTATTAAGCACCTGGCGCAGAACTCAAGCGCATAGACGCCGAGTTTCGTCCGAAAGCATTACTGAACACGGTAAATATTTGCCCAATCGTCCGGTGGAATGATACTCTGGGCATTGTCTTTAATATTGACGATAGCAGGCGTACGCAAAAATGGACTGGTGACTTGTGCTATTGGTATCCATGCAACAGCTTGCACGAGCTTTTGTTCTGCCTCTTGATAGCTGCTTAATCGTTCGCTCTCCTGCCTGTTTGCGTCCGCTTGCTCAAGTTGCTGTTGAATATCCTGCTGCTGCGCCGCCGTTGAACTGGTGTTCTCGCCATAATTCATGTTGTTATAGACCATCCCCTTACCAAACTGCAGCGTAAGCCAATCTTGCGCATCTGGATACTCACCAACCCAGGAGAGACCCCAGAACTGAATACCTTGCGGATTATTTGTTGCCGCTGTCACTTTGTCCAGCAGCGTGTTGTAGTTAACCGGACTGGCTAAAACTTGAACGTGCAGCACCCTCTGCCACATAGCGATAAGCTCTTTCACCTCTTGTTCAAAGCTGGCGACGCCCGATGCGTAGGTTAGATGAATCGCAGGCATCTCTGTCACACTTGTCCATTTCTCTTCTTCCAATCCCTGCTGCAAGAGTTGTTGAGCCAGCTTCGGATTCCCACTCAGGGCCTTTGTTCCATCGGGACCAACGAGATCAGGATTGTAGCCATTCATTCCCTGGGGCACGATATGATTGGTCGGAAGAAGGGTATCCTTCCAGACATTTCTTAGCAAGGCTGTCTTATCAATCGCAAGGGCGAAAGCCTGGCGAATATGAATGTTGTCAAAGGGTTTTGTAAGATAGTTCATTGCATAGTAATTGATCCAGAGCTGCGGCACCTGAAAGAAATCCGGGCGTTTTCTATCACTGGCAAAGGTAGTAATGGGTATGCCGGTCATGTCAATTTTATGATCTTGATAGGCCTGGTACGCCTCGTCCGGCGAGTGGAAGAATGTAAATGTAACTTTTTGTAATTGTGGCTGCTGGTTATAATAGTTTGGATTAGGTACAAGATCTAGAGTTGAGCGGTGGATATATTGAGAGACTTTGAAAGGACCTGCTCCGCCGCCTTCACGTAGATGATCGATGAATTTGTTCGCATATTTCTCAATAAGACTTTTCTCGACGACATAAGAGCATGGATACGCGAGCATAGAAAGAAAATAAGCAGCCTGCTTGCTGGTAAGAAGCGTGAGCGTTTGCGAATCTGGTGTGAGGATGCTGTCATCAATAAGCGTATTAATTCGTCCTGCCAGAAGCTTGTCTGAGTCCTTTATCAGTCTGAGATAGATGGGGGCGATAGTTGATTTTGTAGCTGGCTGCAAGGCCCTATCGATGCTATAAGCCACGTCATGGGACGTAAGCGCCGTGCCATCGCTAAACTTGAGGCCAGATTTAAGATGAAACGTCCAGGTCGTCCCATCGCTTCCTTGCTGCCATGATTGCGCCAATTGAGGCTTTACATTCAGAGTATCGTCCAGTTGAACGAGGCCGGTGTACATCATTTGAACGGCGCTTAATGATGCCGAGTCGTGTGCCAGCGCGGGATCGAGCGTATCGAAATCAAAGATACCAACTTCTGGAACAGTATAGATCTGCTTGTTGAGTGGTGCTTTGACTGGATGTTTAGGGAGCGTTGGATTCCCATCTCCAAAGAGGCTGCAAGCAGAAAATAGAAGTGCTAAGAAGCAGAATGCAAGCGAAAAAGATCCTGATAGAGCGTGCTTTTTATCGATAAGCATGCTGCGCATCCTCTCCTTTTTATAAGTAAATTTCCGTTTTTGCAAGCTATTGTGCTTTCCACAGTAGCTTGCAAAAACGGAGGACCAGAGAAAACACTCTGGAGAGCGTCTATGCCAGGTTGGCGATAGTAGTATTGCGCTGTCCAAATGCAGCGGCGCGCAATGCAACGTGCAGAAATGGCTCAATGTTGACGTTGACGAGAGATCGGGGCCAGAAGATAAAGTCCTGGCCAGCCGCCTCTACGATCTGCAGGCTCTGTCCCTGGTCAATAGCCGTATCGTTAAGGGCAGCATTAAGACCAATCGTGCCAAATAGCGCCTGTGCGTTATGTCCGAGCGAGAGATAGCGCTGTGATGTTGTAAGAGCGCCACGCACATCTAGATTTTTGAGCTGTTCCTCCAGCGTCTCTAGCTGAGATACGGCGATAAGTCCCCCTCCGGCCGTAGGTGATGATGCAGCGGGAGCAATTGGCTCTGCCTGTGGTGCATTCTGAGCCGTTATCTCCTTCTGTAAAGCATTCACATAAGATGCCGCTGTAAAGAGAAGGTTCAACGCCTCCACATCTTGCACTTGTCTGTACACAATGCCTGTTGCCGAGGCAAAAAGCAATGCATGTGCCACATTGAAAAAGACCTCACGACTGTTCTCTTCAACTCTTTGCAGCAGGTCAGCTGCGGCCAAAGAGATGACTGAGGCAACGGCGCGTGGAGATGCTTCGTTTGAAATCAAGGCATCATACACTGCCTGACAAACCTGAGTTGTATTCGCATTACTCAGCAGAATCTCGCGCAATGGTAAAGCGCTTGCATCTTTCGGGGCCGACAACCGCGTACGGATAGTAGCCAGGCTGTGGGCTGGGTCGGCTGTGTAGCGCCGTACCTCATTGCTCCAAGCAGGTTGAACCGAGTCAGGCTTTATCGTCAGATGAGGAGCGAGCCAGTGAATAATGACAGGGACGCTCTTTCCCCACTCGACTGTATCAAGTAGTTGGAAGCCGCGTACTGCGTAGATAAAAGGATCTCCACCATCGTTGAACGTTGTAGCTAGTGATTCGTAGGTACGGACCTGGAGCGTGCGATAGTCCGCGCCTGTACCATAAAAACCACGTAAGATCCGTTCTGCCATCTCTGCGTTATTGTTTTCTATCGCCTCATTCATCACTTCGTTAATGCTTTTCCCGGCATCGATAAGCTCACTAGGGAAGAATGCGGCTGGATATTCAATGTGAGCAAGATGGGCTGCACGCAGTGCTGGAACAGCAGTCAACATAGCCTGCACAAAGAGAGCGAATGCTCGCATTTGCGAGGGAGCTGTCTCATCCAGTGGTGCCGGACGAGCGCGAAGGAAGCGAGCAAGCATCGCTGCTGCCGCTAGCGTAATCACAGCGTGTCCTTTAGGATCACCCGGAACTGCAAGCAGCCCAATTCGTCCAATTAAGACATCAGCGTGACGCTCTTCTTGCAAAAGCTCACGTGAAACAGAGATGATCCGGCCAGTATCGCCGCTTATAATTGTGTCAGTGAGTGTTGAAATATCCACTCTCAATTCTACTGCTGCCATAAAGTTCTCCTATGTACGAAAATAGAGAAGGATAGAGTTATTAAAAATGAATAGAAAACGCGCTATTCTTTTAATTCGCGAATAGCGCTCTCTATACCAGGAATTTCTGCGTATTCTTCGTCGAGCAATTTATACGCCCGACTCAGGTAGAGCTCTGCTAATTTAGCCCCCCGTGTAGTTGGTGCAAATGCGGCACTGATAATTTCATTTCCACGATACTTTTCAGGGAGAAGGGCTATAACACGTTCCATGCGCCGCTTTGTATCCTGAAGGGCTGCGGTATCTTTTCCCTCTAAAGCGTAGCGAGCCATGCCCACCAGTTTTCCCACCTCTGCAAGCCTTTGACGCTCGGACATGCTCTGCAGTAAAAGCTGATCGGCGTCTACTTCCTCTTTAGAAGAGGAGCTTTCCGGAGAGCTTTTCTGCACAGGAAGTGGAGGAGCCTGTTTTATCGAACTTGCATAGAGTTGAGCATACTCTTGACTACTAATCGTTGCCATTTGCATACGCTCTATTTCCTCGTTTGAGACGGTGCCGATATCACATAGATCATCGTCTCTGCGCTCGGCGAGTGTCTCTAGCTGCTCGACGCTCATCCCTTCTTCTAACATTGGAGGGATCGGCATGCCTGCAATATTATTTGCTCCTTGTAGCTCTTCTGAAGGGATCTGTGCGGCGAAGAGCGGAGGGAGATACTTCGCGATAGACATGGGTATCGGTGGTACGAGACAATATGTACTATACACAACTCGCGAGTTGCTTCTACTCCTGGCGATAAAAATGGCGTGCCCCTTTGGAGCCTGTGAGTTCCCACGTAAGAATTGTATGCCCATAAGGAAGTTCCTCCAAGAATCAGGTCTATTCCTTCCAACAACGAAAAGAGTTCTATGCCTGATTATGTCTTTGTCTGCTTGTTGATGTATTGTATGCTGTACTCTAGTACATGTCTATCTTTGCGAAAGAAGATGAGTGCCGATCTTACCTGAATGCAGGCAAAAGACACATGTCTTAGTATATCATTGAAGGCAAACAGCCATATTAGATGCCCTTGCGCAACTGTGCCAGGCGTTTTGTCAGATCACTATTGTTCTGTAACTCCTCGGTTGAGAGTTCTTCACCGCTGGTTGGAATGCTCTCTTCATATGACTTGAGTTGACGCTCAACCTCAGTCCGACCGGCAATCCGTACAAATTTTTGTAGGAGTGTGCGCGCCTGCTCATCGTGCCGTTTGCGAAGCTCGGTAATCGCGGTCTCGGCGTACTGCTCAGCATATTGTTGTAAGAACGTGCCCCAACGTTGGGGGGTGCTGATCGTATTCATGACACGCTCAACCTGGATGATAGCCTTGCTTTGTTCGTCGCTTGCCCGTTCCAGATCCCCGCGCAATAAGAAGATCGATCCCCGTGCAAAGCGTGTATCGGCAACGCCAAGTGGACGGCGCTGTTGATGATAGAGCTTAAGTGCCTGTTCAAAGTCTATGAGTGCCTGCTCCAGGTCGCCCTGGGAACGATAGACCAGACCGTGTACGAGCAAGGCGTCAGCCTCATTAATATGATCTTCGGTCTGTCTGAAACGGACAAGCGCCGCCTCGCAGTTTTCCTGTGCCTCCACCCATTTTTCCTGGCCGCTATGGACCTGGGCGACTCCCAATACTGCCGCTCCGTCACCGTTAGTATTCTCTATGAGCTGATACTGCCGCCCCGCCTCCAGAAACGTAGTGAGCGCTGCCTCGAACTCGCCACGCGCCATGCGGGTTTGTGCTTGCCCAACGAGAGCATCAATGGCGAGTGCAGGCTCTTGCTGTGCTTCGGCTTGATTGTGTGCATTGCTAAAATGTTTTTCGGCTGCCGAAAAGTCACCTTCGGCTATGAGAAGTTGGCCACGAGCAATTTCAGCTGCAGGTATAACCTGCTGGGCGAGCACATTCTTTTGTATAGCCTCGTCTGCCGCCTTCAGATAAGCCTCAGCCTCCTTTATATCTCCATTAAGAATAGAGACACGTGCAAGCCGGATATCTGCCTGCGCAATGCCCATCGCTCCAGTCGCCTCCCCCAGGTTTTCTGCATACGAACGAGCTTCATCGTAGCTGTTCTTTGCCTGACTGAGCTGTCCCTCCTGGCGGTATACGTCTCCCAATGCGAGCAGAGCTTTGTTGGCAACGGGGTCGTTGTGGAGAGTTCGTGCCTGCTGTCTCCCATCCTCTAGCGTCTTCTGGGCACTATTGAGAAACCCAAGCTGAAACTGAATCGCACCCAGACCGGCAGTCGTCTCTGCCTGCCCTACTTTATAGGAAACTGCCTTGTAGGTGCGTAGCGCGCGCTCCATGATCGAGTTTGCATAAGAAAGCTGCCCGCGCCGCAGATTAATCTCTCCCAGTAGACGGCCTGCGTTAGCTGTACCCAGCGCGTTGTGCTGGTCGGTGTATATCTGTATTGCTGCCTGAGCACCAATCAATGCTTGATCGATTTGAGCTTGCAAGAAGTTGATTTCTGCCAGTCCAAGGCTAGCATCTGCCGTCCCTAGCTCATATTCGATAACACTCGCCCGGCTGAGTGCATCTCCGAATGCAGTCGTTGCTTCTGCAAGACGCTCTTGATCTGTGTAGATACGACCGAGACCGACCTGCGCATCGACGATGCCAAAGTTATCGCTTGTCTGCTGATAGATTTCTAGTGCTCTTTGGTAAGCGGTCTCGGCCTCTGTAAACTGCCGTGCCAGGCGCTGAATATCGGCAAGGCTACGGCTGGCATCGGCTTCGTTGGTCGTCTCATTCGCCTCTTTAAAGAAACGAATGGAGTCCTGATAGTGCTCTGCCGCGTATTCCGTGTTGCCGCGCTGCAGCTCTATATGTCCCAGTGCTAGCTCTACATTGCCGAGCCCTTTTATGTTGTTCTGCTGACGATAGATTTGTTGTGCGTTCTGGTAAGCGTCTTGCGCGCGATCAAGATGAATCAGACGACGTTCTACATGGCCCATCGATAGACCACTTGCAGCCATTTGCAGAGGACGATCCGCGTCTTGATAGAGGCGCATTGCTCTTTGATAGCTGTTCACTGCCTGTTCGAGCTGGTTGTTCTCTGCCTGGATATCGCCAATCATGCTGCGACTATCGCCAGCTTGCTTAAAGTTTCCTGCCATACGGAAACGAATCTCCGCATCTCCAAAGGCTTCGGCCGCCTTGTCAAGTTTTCCATCATTGTATGCGTCGAAAGCCGTCTGCAGCCGTTTCTCTGCCTGCTGTAAATCTTGCTCTTTCTTCTCATTGTCAGGTGTCATCATAAATATCTATCCTTGAACTCGTCCTTCTTCAAGCGGAGATTCATTATTATATAAAGTCCTCACTAATTGTAGTTCTAAAAAAATGAAAGAGCAAGTCTAGCGTTGGATCTTTGGCTCTTGCAACCTGGACTTCTCCACAACAGGACTCTGTAGTGTTATAATGGCAGGGACAGAACATAGTTATAAGAAAGGAGTGCGGCATTCCTTCTTAGCCCGGAGGCTGGAGGCTTTCTGCCGTCACACATTCATGAACGAAGATACTCTCGCTCGTGTCGATCTCTTTTCTACTTTAGATAAGAAAGAACTGCAGGCACTGGCAAAAAGCTGCCAGGAACGTACCTATCATGCGGGCACAGTTCTTCTTGCGCAAGGTGATACTGGAGTAGGTCTGTATATCTTGAAAAGCGGGAATGTACAGATCATGATAGCGAAAGACCCTGACAAGGCCGAAGAGAATGTGGGTACTTCTGGACCAGGGAGTGTCCTGGGCGAGATGGCCCTGCTTGATGAGCTTCCACGCTCGGCCACTGTTACTGCCATCGACGACGTAACCGCCTTGATTCTGCCAGTCTGGGAGTTTCGTACTTTTCTTCGTAATCAGCCCGACGTGGCGCTCAAGTTGCTCGGAGTATTGAGCCGCCGCTTGCGTAAAGCAGAGGCGCGAACTGCTGAGTAGCAGATTATAATAGAGAGACTTACTGTTAGGGGTACAACACCTTCTCTTGGAGAGTGTCCAACGCCCATCATCACCACATTCTCGCGCCTTCGGCGCTCATTGTAGACGACAATCTCTTCAGGCAGCGAAGCTGCACTCTCTCGTCTTCTGAGAATGTGAATGCGATGAGGCTCAGACACTCTTCAAGAGAAAATCTCAACAAGAGCATTTTATCATCGACGAGTGTTATGATACACTTCGTTGCGGTGCATGGCTCCTGTTGAGATTTTCTGCTAAAGATCGTTGGATGAAAGAGTCTCTTGCCTATCTTCTTCTATTGGAGGAGTGAAATCGGTTGCATCTGGTTTTTCACGATTGAGCAACTTTTGAATTTCTTCGAACATCGTCTCGACATCCCCAAAGGATCGGTATACGCTTGCGAAGCGGATGTACGCAATCTTATCCATCCGTCGTAAGTGCTCCATGACGAGTTCCCCAATCACACTACTTGGAATCTCCTGTCGACCGAAGCGGTAGAGTTCCTGCTCAATCTCCTCCACCGCCTTTTCAATTTCACCGGCTGGAAGGGGGCGTTTTTCGCAAGCCTTACGGATGCCTACATAAAGTTTCTGCCGATCAAACGCCTCGCGGCGCTGATCCTGTTTGATTATTAACAAGTGGAACGTCTCGACACGTTCATAGGTACTGAAGCGGCCCTTGCACTGCTCACATTCACGACGGCGATGAATAGCATCGCCGATGTCACGTGAATCCTTCACGCGTGATTCCGTACCTCCACAAAAAGGGCATTTCATTTTGCATTCCTAAATTATTGACTGAACACACAATTTAGGAACATTCTATCACATTGTAGTATAACTGAGGGCAACAAGCTTTTTTTAGAGATGTGCTACAGATGCTGTAGTCACATAGCATATCCCTCCACTTGTGAGATGGCTGCTCTTTCTATCTTCCTAACAATAGGAGAAGCGGACTTCTTTACGTTAGGATGTATTTTGCCAACGTATCCTGAGCGTAAACGTGTTCCCACGCGCCAGTATGCATACCAGTAGGGGCCATGCCCCTGACCTTTACGGCAGGTGCTGCACGATGCTTTTCCACATTTACGATACTGTAATTGATAGGTGATATGCTGATCACTTGGTATCTCTGCCATGAGCCAATTGCCCTTCCACTGTAAGTAGAAATTAAATACACATTGAAGATGTACGTATAATAACATTCTTCGATGAACATTCACTGAATTCTATCTGCCAGAGTATGAATTTATTTTCATTTTTCTGGGCAAAAGTTCTCTAAAGAGACAATGTTCGATAAAACCTTTTTCATTTGAAAAAAACGAGGGTGGATTCGCCCTTCTCTAGATAGAGCTACGCCTATTTAGGGAAAGTGGATTACTGAAGACAAGAGGAAATAGAATGGATTGTGAGGACCAACTGGTTATTGCCGTTATCGTTTGCTATATCTGGCTCGACAAGTTTTTCTACTGCTAGGAGTGTGAGTGCGGTAGAAGGAGGGTAAGCATCCCTGTTTCCGGGTGGAAAGGGGATGCCTTCTCTTACGCTACAGTGTAATCTCGAATTGCCATGGATTGGGTGGCTGGGACTCAAACTGTCCGAGCGGATCTGCCGCACGAATTGTCAGAGTGTGAGCCTCCGGTGAGGGAAGAGGACGGAAGCGAGCACTGCCCTGATACACAGCGTTATTCGGGCCGCTAGCTAGGTCTGGTCTGGCCAGAATCATGCCTCCGCGATCTCCCATCCATTGTGCCCCTGTATTATCCTTCGCGAAGAAGATGATACGCGGCACAAAGCTGAAACCAGACATGAACGGAGGACGAATCCAGAGATAGTGCAACTCAAAGGAGTCCTGATAATAGAGCACCCGGTGTAGAATTAAGGTCATTCCTTGCTGCTTTTGCTCTAATTCTAATGTTACCGTGCGAAGTGGTTCGCGTGAAGCGGCGTGAGCACCACGATCCGGTCCTGGCGACTGTGGTGCTGGGATCACGACAGGTGGACGAGAAGCTAATTCCAACGCCTTCGTGGAAAACGGTGTTGGATCGCGGAGAATGTCATTACACAATTGTAGGCAGTCATCACAAATGTAAGCTGCTCCAGGTCCTGCAACCATACGTTTGACCTCAGAGGTATGGCGACCACAAAAGGAGCAACGAGCCATTGACCGATCAGAACTCATAGCATATCCCCATCAGTTAAACCAGCGCATTAGCTTTTATGAGTGCGCAGCACCGTTGCGGCTTCACTATACAATCCTAGACGCTCAAGGAGAGAGGCATGAGCCTCCCACTCCAATGCATCATCTAGTGGTGTAAGTAATGGTGACAACTCAACTTTGCCAGTTTCTCGTATAGACGGACTATCTACCTGTTTCTCATGACTAGTACCATTTAATTGTTCGGGCTCTCCAGTGAATTCACGATCTGCATATTTACGTTGCAAGGCTGACTCGATCAAAAAGTCGGCGAAGTGAGGATTTTTGGGTAGGAGTGAACCGTGGAGATAGGTCCCATACGTATTACGATAGATTGCACCTTCTGTATGATCTTCCGCGTTGTTGCCATATCCCTTCAGCACTTTACCAAGTGGTGCAGCCGTTCCTAGATAAGTGCGCCCACCATGATTTTCAAAGCCTACCAGTGTCTGATCTTTCCACTGAATTGCTATATTCCCGATACAACGCGGACTGAGAGAACCTTTATGCTCCGTCCAGGCGTCGAAGACACCTAGCCCACGCATAGTAGGACCCTCGGCGGGCCGATAATAATGAGAGAGCAACTGGAATCCCCCGCACACGGCAAGCACAGGCATATCGTCTTCTATTGCCGCCCATAGCCCAATACCCTTCATCTCATATAAGTCCTGTGCCACCGGTTCCTGTTCCTTGTCCTGCCCTCCACCAATAAACAACAGATCGTACTCGTCTGGCGCTAACGCGTCGCCAATTCCCAGACCTACAACACGTAAATCGATGCCTCTTTGAAGACAACGGCGACGCAATGTAAGAATATTGCCACGATCTCCGTATAAATTCAACTGATCTGGGTAGAGATGACCGAGTGTGAGTGTCAACTGCTGATTTTGCTGTGCCATCGCGCTATGCATCTCTCCCTTCCCAGTAGTGTGGAGTCAGACCACGCTGTTCCAACTCTTGATGTATTTCAAGCAGCCCTGTATATGTTGGTACCACGAACAGTGTCTCTCCAGCGGGAGTTTGCGTTAATGCGCTCGTGAGTGCATTCTTCAGGCCATAGACGCGTTGCGCATGAGATTCAGAGAGAGAAAGTTTCTGAATATTCCGGCCATCTCTCTCCTGCTCTTTACCATCCTGTCTATTTCTACCCCGAAGACGTGCGTATGTACTTATTTTCTTTTTTTCCGTTCGTAGTGGTGCAGGTGGAATGACGATCATATCTTTTTCGTTGACGCCTGCATACTTAAGGCGAATTGCCAGGTCAAGAGCGCGGGTGCCAGCAAGGACCAGCGTGCGAGTTCGTCCGATGATGCGTTCAAAGTCTACATCCCAGATCCAGGAAATATCCTGTCCATCTGCAATGTTATCATTGAGGACCAGCAGTAGATAGCGCGGAATGTCCTCGCCATAGACTGTGCGGAGTACCTCGTTAAATCCAGTAGGATTCTTCGCGAGCAATAAGCGTATTGTTTTGCCGTCGACCTGAATGCGCTCTCCACGTCCGAAGACAGGTTTTGATTGTTCGATACCTGTAACAATCGATTCCCAGCTGCTGTGTAGTGTCAAAGCTACTGTTATTGCGGCGAGGGCATTATATATATTATAAAGCCCAGGCAAAGGTATCGTCAGTTCATGCTGCTGGTCGTTTGTCGCTACCTGGATGCGTAGCCGGTCAAAGCTATCCATCTGGACATGCGTAACGCGAACGTCAGGCTGCGGGCGGGTGTGGCCGCAATTTGGGCAGTGATAATGGCCCATATGGCTGTAGAATTGAGCATCGTAGACGTATTCGTGGCCGCACACAGGGCAAGTACGCACGTCAATCACCTGATGTCGCTCGGTTGTATCCTGTCGTGTCAAAAGATCTAGAGAAAGGTCGTCTATTCCATAGTAGAGAACTTTCCCCGCGAAGAGGTCGCCGAGTTGTGCAATTGTTGGATCATCTGCGTTTAGTACAAGTATAGTATCTGGTGAAAGCTTGGCAATGGCCTGTCTCCATAGGGCGACAATACTATTTACTTCTCCGTAGCGGTCGAGCTGATCGCGAAAGAGATTGGTGAAGACAACGGCACGTGGTGGTATGGACTGCACAATTTGAGGAAGTGCGGCCTCATCGACCTCAAGGATCGAGATAGCTTTGCCTGAGCGTCGTAGATGACCATCGGACTGAGCTCGAATAACCAGAGAACTGGCGACGCCGCCCATCAGATTTGAGCCCTCCCGGTTACGCCAGACGCGTAAACCGTCATCGCGCATAATGGCTGCAACAAAGCTGCTTGTCGTCGTCTTGCCGTTTGTACCCGTCACCATCACGCTGCCATATTCAAGCTCTGTTGCCAGATGCTCAACAATTTCGGGGTAGATGCGTTGAGCAACAACGCCGACAATGCTTGTACCGCCGCCAAGATGAAAGCGACGACTCAGGGCACCCGCCGTGCGCCCCGCGATCACAGCCAGGCCTGCCCGTACTGTATTGCGCTGGCGTTGCAATTGCAGCCTGGGCGCAGCCTTCTTTGATGCGGTCGTCAGCGATTGAGAAGCCATCTTACTCTCATCTGGCTGTAACTCTGCAGATGAGCTGGGCTGAGATGGTCTTTGTTTTCGCATTCGTCCCTCCGCGTCGACACTCGTTCTTCAATCCTTTATAGTAGATGAATGCAGCATAGCATGCAAGCCTGATTGGGTCAAGTGTACGGCAAGAATATATGGTTGCGGTAAAGGGATATACTTTCTTGTATAGATTGTTTTCAACAACTCTTGCCAACGTGTGGTATGCTTCAAAAGAAATTTTTTAACTTCCTTTTGGGTTTGAATAAATGCAGAATAAGATAGAGTACCTACTTGTCAAGATATGCTATTCTATCCTTTAAGACGAACACCCTGAAAATATGCAGGTTTTGTACAGTAACAAAGGTCAGGTAACAGCTCAATGGCAAAAAAACTTGTAATTGTTGAGTCACCAGCCAAAGCGAAGACAATCGAGAAGTTCCTTGGTCGTGATTTTACCGTCCTGGCCTCAATGGGCCATATCATTGATTTACCGAAAAAAGGACTCGGAGTTAATACACGCAAAGATTTTGCTCCCAAATATGAAATTATTGAGAAAAAAGACAAGCTAATAACTGAGCTAAAGGCCGCCTCGAAACGTGCAGATGAAGTATATCTGGCACCAGACCCGGACCGCGAAGGCGAGTTCATTGCCTGGTCACTGAAGAATATTCTGGGCCTAAAAAATCCGCATCGTGCTGTTTTTAATGAGATCACGAAACGTGCGGTACAAGAAGCGATCAGCAATCCTCGACAAATAAACGAGGACCTTTTTAATGCTCAGCAGGCGCGTCGCGTTCTGGATCGTCTCGTCGGCTATAAAATCAGCCCACTGCTCTGGCGGCGCATACAATCTGGCACCAGTGCGGGACGCGTTCAATCGGTCGCCCTCCGCCTCATCTGTCAGCGCGAGGCTGAGATTCGCGCATTTGAGCCTGAAGAATACTGGAGCATCACCGCTCTCCTCAGCAAACACAAACAGAGCGAGCGCTTCGAGGCGACATTGATCTCACGCCTCAAAGATATCGCGGACTTGAATACTGCCGAGGCCTCGTCTGATAAAGAGGCTGCTACTCAGGAGACAGCCAGTAGCGCAAAAGGGCCGAAGCTTGAAAAAGGGCGCATAAAGATCTCTTCCAAAGAAGAGGCCGATACTATTCTAAACGATCTGAAAAATGCTACGTATAGTGTCTTGAAATATGAAGAGCGTGAACAACGCCGTCAGCCTCCCCTTCCTTATACAACAAGTACAATGCAGCAGGACTCTTCGCAGCGGCTCTATTTTAAGCCGAAGAAAACGATGAGCATGGCGCAGCAACTGTACGAGGGTATTGAATTGGGAGAGCGTGGGCATCAGGGTCTCATCACCTATATGCGTACAGACTCAACGCGTATCTCCGATGAGGCTCAGAGTATGGTCAAGGCATATATCGCCGAAGCCTTTGGTCAGCCATTTGTTGGGCAGGGACGAACCGGGAAGGCAAAAGCCACAACGCAGGATGCCCACGAAGCGATTCGCCCAACGGATGCCAGCTTAACGCCGCAGATTGTGAAGGCATATCTTTCCGCCGATCAGTTCAAGCTCTATAACCTGATCTGGCGTCGCTTTGTCGCCAGTTTTATGACCGCAGCCATTTTTGATACGGTACGTGCGGATATCGTTGCCCGGCAATATGTCTTCCGTGCCACCGGCTCGAATCTCAAGTTTCAGGGCTTCTACGCTGTCTGGCCTCGCGAAGAGGATGAGCGGCTCCTCCCTGTGATGCAAGTAAATGAAGGGCTTGATCAGCATGGGCTCAAACCTGAGCAACATTTTACGCAGCCACCACCGCGCTTCTCAGAGGCCAGCTTGATTAAAGAACTGGAGGAGCAGGGTATCGGTCGCCCGAGTACATACGTGCCGATCATCAGTACCATCCAGGATCGTGGCTATGTGGATCAGGAGCAGCGCCGTTTTGTACCGACGTGGCTCGGGGAGACGGTCAATGAAGTGATGAATAAGCACTTCCCCGATATTGTTGATACCGGTTTCACCGCCGATATGGAACGCAAACTGGACGATGTTGAGGACGGGAAACGCTCCTGGATCGAGTTCCTGAGCAGCTTCTACGGTGATTTTAAGATCACGATGGACAAAGCAGAGGCCGAGATGGATCGTGTGCAGAAGCCTCTCGAAGAGATTGATGAGGTCTGTCCAGATTGTGGGCGCAATCTCGTCATTCGCACGGGACGCTTTGGCCGTTTCATCTCCTGTTCCGGCTTTCCCGAATGTAAGTATCGGCGCTCCGTCGTCAATAAAACAGGTGCATTGTGTCCGGTCTGTAATGGAGATCTTGTTGAGCGTAAAACGCGCCAGAAGAAGCGTATCTTCTACGGCTGTGGCAACTATCCAACGTGCAACTTTGCCATTTGGGAGCGACCAGTTGCGGACCTGTGTCCCAACTGTGGAGGCTTAATGGTCGTGCCGAAGGCTGGACAGGACCCCGTCTGTTATAACGAGGTCATTGTTGTGCAGCGTAGTGCAGAGGAAAAGCCTGTGCAGGGGGAAGAAAAGAGCGCTGCACGCACTCCGAGGAAGCCGACCTCTTCTAGCACAGAAGTTTCTACTCCAGATGAGGCGACGGGTACAACCAGGCGTCGTGTTGCAACGAAAAAGAAAACGGCCGACGGAGAAGGAGATGTGGCAGTAATGCCAGCAAAGACCAGACGTAGTACCACGACGGCTAAACGGACCCAAACTGCTACGAAGACTGGCAAGACGGCCAGATCAACAGGAGCCGCTGCGGTCGCTAAGGGTAGGACAAAAGCGGCTCAATAATCGAAGCATGTAAGACGCAGAAAGAGGAAGAACACTGTGATATAATCAGTAGATAACTGCTCTCTCCAAATCCCTTTCGAGGGGAGACTGCAACTATGGAGGATGCTATGTCACATGCAGTAACGCTGATCCCCGGCGACGGAACTGGACCAGAAATTACCGAAGCGACTCTTCGAGTCCTTGAGGCAACTGGTGTGCAGTTCGAATGGGACGTGCGACTGGCAGGAGCGGAGATGCTGGCGAAGTATGGCACTGTTCTACCAGACGAGGTGATTGAGTCGATAAAGCGTACAAAAGTAGGGTTAAAAGGTCCGATTACGACACCCGCTGGAAAAGGGCAACGCAGCGCCAATGTCACTCTACGGAAAAAGCTTGATCTCTACGCGAATCTGCGTCCTGCCAGGACCTACCAGGGTCTGCGCTCTCGCTATGAAAATATTGACCTGATTATTGTCCGTGAGAACACCGAAGACCTGTATGCTGGCATCGAGTTCCAGCGCGGTACGGCTGAATATGAAGAAATACTAGAGCTTATCAGCCGTACGACAGGCCATCAACTCGACCTCAATTCCGCAATAAGCATAAAGTACATCTCTGTGGCGGCCACGCGCCGCATTGTCAAATTCGCTTTTGAGTATGCACGTGCTAATAGCCGCCGCAAAGTGACTGCGGTGCACAAAGCGAATATTATGCGACTCTCCGATGGATTGTTTTTATCTACTGCGCATGAAGTGGCAAAAGAATATCCCGATATTCAATATGAAGACCGAATCGTTGACAATATGTGTATGCAGCTTGTGCAGAAGCCGGAACTCTATGATGTCCTGGTCCTGCCCAATCTCTACGGCGATATCATCTCTGACTTATCGGCTGGCTTAATTGGAGGACTGGGGGTGGCACCGGGCGCAAATATTGGCAGCCAGTATGCCGTCTTTGAGCCTGTACACGGGAGTGCACCGAAGTATGCTGGACAGAATAAGGTAAACCCAATGGCGATGATGTTTTCCGGTATCATGATGCTGCGTCATCTAGGTGAGCGAGATGCGGCCAACCGGTTAGAAAAGGCGCTCATGCTGATCCTGGCTGAAGGAAAATATGTCACGTATGACTTAAAACCGCGTCCAGATGACCCGAGCGCCGTTGGCACGTCTCAGGTTGCAAGCGCTGTGATTGATCGCCTGCACGCGCTTTAGAGCCTTTCAGCAGCCATACAATGCATTGTAGTGCAAAGGAAGAAAAGCTCATATCGATTGGGCGCTGCTTCCTTTGCACTACAATGCAAACATATCTAGAGTTGAATAGAAACTACATCTCGTCTGTAATATCAGTTACAACACCTCGACGCCATTTGTGGCGGGCCTGGATATAGCGTACCGTGCCAGAGCGTGAGCGCATCATAACGGATGAGGTGCGTGCTCCCCAGCCGAAGTATTGCACTCCATCTAAGAGTTCGCCACTGGTGATTCCAGTTGCCGCGAAGCTCACGTCGCTCCCACTGACCAGATCTTCGGTCCGATAGACGCGATCGAGATCGATGCCTTCAGCTAGAAACTTTGCTCGTTCTTCATCGTTGCGAGGCCAGATCTTACATTGAATCTCGCCACCGACGCATTTGAGAGCCGCCGCGGCCAATACCGCCTCTGGCGCTCCTCCGATGCCGAGCAGCACGTCAACGCCCCGGTAGTCTTCCATCGCCGCCTGAATAACCGCTGAGACATCGCCATCGGTAATCAAACGAATGCGTGCACCGACCTCGCGCACTTGCCGGATGATTTCTTGATGTCGTGGACGATCTAAGACAACGACGGTCAAGTCATCGATATGTGCCTGACGTGCTCGCGCTATACGATCCAGATTCACGGCGACAGAGGCGTTGATGTCGATCACATTTTTTAATGCTGGACCGACCGCGATCTTGTCCATGTAGAAGACTCCTGGTGGGGCCGAGTACATAGTGCCACGCTCAGCGACTGCTACGATTGCAAGCGCGCCAGGAAGGCCGAGGGCGAGCAAGCGTGTCCCGTCAACCGGATCAACCGCTACATCAAGCTCTGGTTGATTGCCGTTGCCGATCTGTTCGCCAATGTAGAGCATTGGAGCTTCGTCTTTCTCGCCCTCTCCTATCACCACCCGGCCGTTCATATCAACTCCGTCCAGTGCGTTGCGCATGGCATCGACCGCAGCCTGGTCAACCATCTCTTTGTTCCCCTTGCCCATCCAGCGCCCGGCGCTCAACGCGGCCGCTTCCGTGACGCGTATAAGCTCCATTCCCAGGTTGCGTTCTTTCGTTCGTGATCGCTCAAAACGTTCTTCTGCTTGCATGTTTCTACGTCCTTTGCTGCTCGTCTGCACTCCATGCACTACATACGTATGGAGCGCGGATGCGTGCGACAATGCTCTGCCCGCATGATAGCCTTGAGATTTTCGACCGCCTCTTCAAGCCTCCCCTGGCGGTTTTCAACGACGTACTCATAGTGTTCGCGCTGGGCGAGCTCATGTTCGGCGTCGTCAAGCCGGCGCTTTCGCTCTTCACTGTTCTCGGTCTGGCGGTTGACGAGACGCTCTACTAATTCTTCAACTGAGCCGGGAACAAGAAAAATATAGATGGCACCTGGCACTTTTTTGCGCACGGTGGCCGCTCCCTGCACGTCAATCTTTAGGAGGACATCCCGCCCTTGCTGCAGGTTGTCTTGAATCTGCTGCATTGGTTGCCCATACCAGTTTCCGTGCACCTGTGCGTACTCGATGAGTTCATTGCGCTCAACCATGCCCTGGAATTGTTCCTGGCTGACGAAATAATAGGGGTGGCCATCACTTTCTCCAGGACGTGGAGCTCGTGTGGTGACTGAGGCAACGACGTGAAAATCCATGCCCTGCTCTTTGAGTGCGTTAATAACGGTATCTTTTCCAGTACCCGACGGAGCAGAGAGCACAAAAAGCAGGCCCTGTTTGAGAGGGGCTGCTAGCCGAGGTCCTGTTAGCTGGGTCTCAAGTTGCATGCTACTCTTCCTGGTCATCTCAAATAGAGAGAGGATCGATAACGAACAAACATCTTTTTGCTATAATCTACAATGCGTTCATAGAGACGCTTCTGCCTACTGAGCAATTGCTCTTTGCCGAGTAGATAAGTGCTCATATGTGTTATTGTACAACAATGGTCAGGTTGCACGAAAGTTGCTTCTACAGAATTACAGAATATATATATAATATTGCGAGAAGTGGAGAGGTTCTATTTATGTACACCGATGCTATTACCCTTGCCGCCGTCGCTGATGAGTGGCGCAAACTGCTGATAGGGGCGCGCATTGATACGATTATTCAACCGACGGAGTATGCAATCGCTCTGCAATGTTATGCTCCCAACCCGCAAGGGCAGGGTGGACAGAATCGTTGGATCTATCTGTCGGCACATCCACAACTGGCGCGTGCTCACATTACGGCTTTGAAGCCGCAGAAAATTGCCAGTGAGCCGCCTCCGTTTGTGATGCTATTGCGCAAGCATCTAGAGGGGGCGCGTATCGAGTCTATTGCACAGCCGCGCTGGGAGCGAGTAGTGGAGATCATCGCTGGGTATCGGAGCAGCCCCGATAGCGACGAACGTATCCGCTTTAGAATTATTGTTGAGATTATGGGACGAATGAGTAATATCGTCTTCTGTGATGAAAAAGGGCTGATTCTGGGCAGCTTGAAGCGCGTAGGTTCGGATATCAATCGCTACCGAACGATCGCCGCTGGAGTTCAGTATGTTCCACCGCCGCCTCAGCAGCGCACACTCGCTGGTCAGCTCTTGCCTCGTCTGGAACCGACGACTGTAACTGCCGCCCAATTATCGATCTGTGCCGCCGCTGAAAGTTCGGCAGAGCCAGAGTCTGGAACCGAGAAAAAGCGCAAGCGCGCCCCTGAGAAGCCAAAGCTCTGGCAACTACTGTCCAGACATCTGCTGGGTTGTAGCCCTTTGCTTGCGCGCGAATTTGTCTTTCGTGCAACCGAGGAGAGCGAGACGCTTGTAGAGGATGTGGATCAAAATGAATGGGAAGAATTGGCATGGAATGTGCGTGATGTGGGCACAATCTACGATAGTCATCACTGGCAGCCACAACTGATCGAACGACGTGCAGGATCAGAAGATCAAATCCATGCCCTTACTCCTGCTGGGCAGCTTGTTCCTATAGCCTTTGCTCCCTATATAGTAGAGCAGTATGCACAGCTTCCTGACGTAGAGATCAGGCAATCGCCCTCAATCAATGTTCTGTTGGATGACTACTACGCGCGCACAGAGTGGCGCGACGCGGTCGAGAGCTTACGCGCGCCTCTACGTAAGATACTTCAGACGCAGCGCGATCGTTGCAAGCGCAAGGACGAACATTTACAACAGGAGATGGCGCTATCGCAGGAAGCAAGCAGCTATCGCTTGTATGGTGAGCTTCTGTTAGCACATCAGAACGAAGTTCGGCAGGGAGAGGTGCAGGTCGAAGTCCCAAATTTCTTTGAAGACTTTGGCGATGGTGAAGCTCCAATGGTAGCTGTGCCGCTCGATCCGCGTTTTGGTGCTGTTGACAACGCCAATCGGTATTTTAACAAGTATCATAAATTGCGCCGTGCGCTTGAGCTCGTGCCCTCGCAGATTGAGCAGAATGATACTGAGTTGGCGACAGTTGAACAGCTCCTTGCAGATCTCAAGTTGGCTGAAAATGCAGCTGAGATCGTGCATGTCAAGGCGGAGGTTCAGACGGCTGGCTACATACGAGGTAAGGCCGCGCTGGACAAGAAGGCCCTGAAGGCAGCGAAAAAGAGGAAGGGGGGTAAACAGTCGAAGGGGAAGCCTGTAGCGCCCGGCGGCGGTGTGCCGCTGCACGTTCAGAGCCGGGAGGGCTTTATGCTGCTGATCGGCAAGAATAGTCGGCAGAACGAAGAGGTCACCTTTCATCAGGCGACGCCGAACGATATCTGGCTGCATGCGCGCGGCGTTGCTGGAGCTCATGTGATTATCAAAGCTGCTGGACGAGAGATACCGCGCAGCACTATCGAACAGGCGGCAAGTCTCGCCGCGTATTACAGCGAGGCACGCGGCAGCACAAGCGCTCCTGTCGATCACACGCTCCAACGCCATGTTCGCCATATGAAGGGTGGCGGGCCGGGTATGGTCACGTACGAGCGCGAACAGACGCTGTATGTGGAGCCTGATAAAGCCTTGCAGCTTATAAAATAGTATATCCCCTTATCCGCGTGCTCGTGAGGAAGCCAGGCCCATCTCCTCGCGATATTTTGTGATGGTACGGCGCGCCAGTGGAAAACCTCGGGCTGTAAGATGGCGCGCAAGTTCCTCGTCGCTCAGGCGATGTTTGGGTGCTTCTGTCTCTATTAGTTCGCGCAGCATATCCTTGATTCTAAGTGAGCCATCGAAGAAGTCCGAGATAGGTATTAGACGACCATTGGGGAGCAAGGCGTATTTGTTAGCTGTGGCTCTGCTGACTGTGCCTTCGTCCAGTTGGAGATGTGCAGCTACCTCGGCTCGTGTCAGCGGCCGCAGGAAACGAATACCCTTCTCTAAGAACTCTTGCTGGCGCTCGACCACGAGTTCGGCAACGCGCTTCAATGTGCGCCAGCGACGATTGATGCAGTCGACGAAAAACTTTGCGCGCATCCGATGTGGATACAGATAGCGTTGTATATCCCTATTTACAGGCTCAGCTGGAGAGTGGTCTGTCTTACTATAGGTGTCAGTCTCAACGCGTATCGTATAGCGCTTCTCTTCCATCAGCTCCACTTCAAAGCCGCTCTCCCCTTTGCGGATAATGACATCGGGGCGAATGTAAACGGCATCGCTGACCATGTACAGATCTTCTGGACGGTAAATATAGGCAGGATAAGGATGAAGTGTGCGACGGATGTAGAGATAGCCCTGGCGTACCTCTTGTTCTGAAACGTTCAGTTGATGCGCGATCTCCTGAAATTGATTATGCCCCAGACGCTCAAGGTAGCGATCAATAAGCGTAAAGGCGAGTGGATGAGGTGGGCTTTGCTCACTCAACGTCTCTAACTGAAGCAGTAAGCATTCACGTGGATTTCTAGCACCAATACCGAGAGGCTCCAGACTCTGGAGTTGGCCGAGAACGTACTCGACGCGTTCAAGGGGAAGACCGAGGTGTGTTGCAATCTCCTGGGTACTGCTCTCAAGGTAGCCTCGTTCGTCCAGATTCCCCACGAGTTGCTCGGCAATCGGAGCATCAGCAGGCGAGATAAGAGCTTCTAGTTGCTGAAGAAGTTCTTCCGCAAGCGTCTCTCGCGAGGCGAGGCGGGCTAGTGGATCAATTTCATCACTGCTATCATCCTCCAGAAGACTATAGTTGTCGATGTCGTAGAAGATGTGCCGCTGGCTCCATTGGACCTCTGGCATATCATATCCAGGATGTGATTCCAGAGTCGTTTGTCCTGATTGAGTGAGACGGCCACAGACTGGACATTTTTGCCCGTACAGAGGAGTACTACAGAACAAGCAGATGCGCTGCTCCGTCACTTCGAGTGCTGGATTTTCCGTCTGCTCTTGCTGAATGGTCCGTTCTAGTTCATCTGATGATAAATGTAAGATAGCGCTGGATGTCACAAGTTTTGCGCTTACACGCACCGTCTGATCTGCTCTCGGCCTGTGTTCGAATCTCATACCCTTACCTACGTATCCCCTCTTGTTGCCTACACTGCTACACTGTACTCAGAACTAAATCCACCCTCGATTCACTAGAGCATCGCGTGCTGCCTCCTGTTCCGCCGTTTGCTTATTGCGACCCAGTCCCTGCCCCGCCACCTTTTCTCCCAAAAGAACCTGTACCGTAAACTCACGATTATGTGAAGGCCCCTCCTGGCTGAGCAATCGATAGGCAGGAGTAATCCCATCGTGAGCCTGAGCCAGTTCCTGAAACAAAGATTTATTATCTTTGAAGAGCCTTTTGGCGACGATGGTATGGGCAAGTGGTTCGAGGCGCGGAAGAAGAAACTTCTGAACTGCTTCCAGATTCTGATCAAGATAGATCGCGCCCAGAATAGCCTCAAATGCTGATGCCAGCACACGCTTTCCACCTCCGCTGTTCTGCTCTCCCTTCCCCATCAGCAAGAATTTGCCAAGATTGATCTCCTGGGCAAAGTTTGCCAGAGTCTCGGTTCTCACCAGCACAGCACGAACATCGGTCAGCTCTCCCTCAGTCAGCTCTGGAAAAGTGCGATAGAGGAAGTCTGCACTGATTAATGCAAGGACTGAATCGCCCAGAAACTCTAATCGCTCGTTCGAACTCAGGCCCACGCCAGGAGTTTCATAGATATATGAGCGATGAGTCAATGCTAATTTCAGTAACTTGCGATCCTGGAAAGCTACCCCCAAAATCTCCTCCAGTTGTTCGTGCATGAATATACCTCTAGTGTTTCATCTATCTTATCGGAAATGCGCCCGGTGATTTCTATAGTTTGTAGCCGTCATTGTAACGCGTTTTGGGTCGAACCGCAACGCTTCAGCAGAGGAATATCGGCTTGCATGTTTGCCAATAGATTGTATTCAATGCTGCCTGCTAGAAAGAGGTGATATCTTCTCTAGATCATGCTAGACACATGTGTTACTCTAGGGAAAGTGAGTTTTGAGGAAGACGGGTAATCGCGGGTAGATACCGAGGAAAGTCCGAACTCCATAGAGCGAAGATGCTGGCTAACGGCCAGTGAGGGTGACCTTAAGGAAAGTGCAACAGAAACATACCGCCTGCATGCATTGTAGAGACCGCAGGTAAGGGCGAAATGGTGAGGTAAGAGCTCACCAGCAATCAGGTGACTGATTGGCTGGGTAAACCCCATCTGGAGCAAGACTAAACAGAAGGGATAGGTCTTCGGGCCTTGCAGGTTGCTCGCTTGTTAACCTTCGGGTTGGTCGCTTGAGGTGCCAGGCAACTGGCGTCCTAGATAGATGATTACCACCTGTGCTGCTGAGAGGCCGTATGGGGACAGAATTCGGCTTATGGCTTCCTCAACCTCACTACCCCATAAAAAAAGAGATGGAAGATAATCTATCTTTCCATCCCTTTTGTCAACTCTTTCCAGGATCTAATTGTTTATATATAACAACCTCGCGACTTCTATCTGCTGATACGATCGTGCTCAATGAGCCAGCGGATGAAATCGAGATGGCGGCTTTCTTTGAGAATCTCACGATATTCAATTTGCTCAGTTACATGATCTTTCATATGAACGAGCTTCGCAGCTTCGCCCTCCGAAAATCCCATGGAGCGCAAACTCTGAAAGTCTACATTGTCTGTAGCATATGAATGTTCTGTCATAGCGACTAGCTCCCTTTTACGAATAAACCGAACAAACTATTGATAACTGAGCTATTTTGAGACCTCTAATCTATAAAGAAAAGATGTTGTTAAGAGGTCCCTTCAAGTAAACGGACGAACTTCTCATTTCTTGCTAAGAAGCTCATATATAGGAACGTTTTCCTGCCTCTAAAAATTTCCACCCTACAAAATATACGTATCTGGTGAAAAATGGTTCCTATTTTGATTAACGGAGCATGCATGTTATTTGCACGTCCTTGCAACCTGCCTTATACTAAGGGATGCAGAATACTCTTCTTTCGGGTGTACTAAAATTTCTTGTGGAGTCTCTTATGTTCGATGGTCTTTCTCTTTCCTGGCCGTGGAGTCCTGGCGTTATTCTCTTTTTACTTGCTATGATTGTGCTGTATATTCTTGGACTCAGACGGGTGCAACGACTTCATAAAAAGGACCCGCAAGAGCCGCTTGTGACAAAGACGCAGAAAAGTCTTTTCTTCTCAGGGATAGGTCTGCTTGCAATTCTCTTGCTCACACCGCTTGATACAATTGCTCGCACTCAACTCTTCTCTGTACATATGGCGCAGGCCGTGACTATAACTACGATCTGTGCACCACTCATTCTTGCGGGCTGCCCCGCAGTCTTACTGCGTCCTGTGCTTGCATTGCCCCCTTTGCGGGGATTGCTACGCTTTGTAACCATTCCTTTTGTCGCTTCCCTTATCTTTAACACATCATTTCTTTTATGGCATATTCCCAGGCCCTTTAATTATACAATAACAAACAGCGTATTGTATCATGTAATGATGCTCTGGATCTTTGTAGCCGCGCTCTTGAACTGGTGGCCTATTATCGGATCACTCAAAGAGCTACGACCCACAGGTTATCCAACGCAGATGCTCTATGTAATTCTGGATGGTCAACCTGTAGATATCTTCGCTTTTATCCTGGTCTTCAGCGGCATTCCAATCTATACACATTATGCCATTCCGCCACAAATACAGCTTACACCCTTTGCCGATCAAGCCATTGGCGGCGCGCTTCTCCTCGTACCAGGATTGCTGGATATTGTCGTCATGGCACCACTCTTCTTTTACTGGTTTACGCAGCTTGAAAGGAAAGCTCGCATCGCCGATCTCGGAAGAGAACAGGAGGAAGAGGAATATGAAGAGGACGCATTGGAGGAAGAGAAGCGAACTGAGGCATAATTATTTACTTGATTCTTGCCTAATTGGTCCATGTGCACGATAGCTGAATCGCTTCGTTCAGCCGTTGCTCATATATCTTCCGAGGAATTTCTGTTACTCCAAGCGTAACAAGATGATCAGTAAGGAATTGCGTGTCGTGGAGCACATAGCCACGCAACTTTAAGTGTTCGACAAGGGCTACCAGGCACACTTTCGAAGCATCAGTAGCGAAAGAGAACATGCTTTCACCCATAAATGCGCCACCAATAGCGATGCCGTATAAGCCGCCGACTAGCACACCAGCCTTCCATGCCTCAACGCTGTGCGCGAAGCCGACGGTGTAAAGATACGTATATGTCTTAATAAATTCTCCGTTAATCCACGTCTCTGTCCTGCTTCCGCAACAACGCATAACCGCTTCGAAAGCAGTATCCATCCGAACCTCATAGATGTCTTTTCGTATAGTCGTGCGCAGAGAGCGCGATACGTGAAGGTTCGCATGCTCAAGGATAGCCCGTGGATCAGGAGCGTACCAGCTAATCTTTCCTCTATGATTGGCCATAGGAAAGATGCCCTGAGCGTAGGCGTTGATTACAAGCGACGGATCGAGAGGATCAGGTCGTCCTGGCATAAGCTTTCCTCGCAAACCAGTGGACGTATTTCGCTGCACGTGGATTGACCTGCCTCAACAACTCCATATCAGAGGCAGTAAGGGGCTTGATCCAGAAAAGGAGTCCTATACATAAAAGGAGAAAGATGCCGCCCGATACCCCTAGCAAAATGCGATTATTGGGATGCCAGAGGATGGATGGTAGGGCTGCAATAACAAGAGCTAGCAAGAAGCGTAGCGTGAAGCCGAGAAGTTCTTTTGGATACTGACTGGGCAGCGAGCGCAATAAGAAAAAGAGCAGGAGGACGCCCGTCACCACCTTTGCAATTCCATCAGCTATCAACGCTCCAGCAGCCCCCCAGAGAGGTATGAGCACGCTACCAAACAAAATGACGCAGAGGATGCCTACCCATTGACTGATGACCACGCTCCTGGGTTTCCCGATCACGTAGAGACTAGCTTGATGAATAGTTGTTCCTAGCACTCGGACAAGAAGGTTGAAGAGCACAAAGATCGCTAACAGCGGCCCGACTGGATCAAACTTGTTGCCATAGAGCGCGTTGGCAATATTGGATGCGTTAAAGAGACAGAATATCAGCCCCGGTGCCGCCAGCAGCGTCTCAACTTTAATCAAGACCTGCCAGGTATTTGCCAGGCGTTCATAGTGATTGCCCACAAATGCGACGGCAAGCGCGGAACTTCCCACACCGATAAAGCCGGAAATAAGCAGTGTATTTGCAGCATCGGCCAGTTGAAATGAGAGATTAAAATAGCCGATGTCCGTCAAGGAGACAGCGAAAATGCCGAGCAGAGTTATCGAAATCTGCTTAAGAAGGGCTCCAGACGCGATATTGGTTACCCACGCCGATAACCCTACGTGTACGACGGCTTTAAGTGGAGGGCGATAATCTGTCCCTGTCTTCAAGAGAAATGGGGCTTGCCAGACCGCAAAGGCTACTGCGCTGATCAATGAGCCAATCGCTTGCATCCACACTATCCCGTAGACTCCCCAGCCTCTTTGAAGCAGGAAAAAACCGACGCTAAGCAGGCCAAGTTGCAGCAATCCTCCAACAATAAGCACGATCTGCACACGCATTCTAGCTGTGGAGAGCGCGCTAAGCAGATTTGTAATACCCGTACCCAGCACGTAGACGGCGAGAGGAGTGCTATAGGAGAGGAGGATAGGGTTGGTCAAGCTTTTCGCGACCTGCGTTGCTCCAGGAATGGGAAGAGATGCAATCAATACTGCCAGGCTTGGTAGCCCAAAAAGAATCAGACCAGTCGCTAAGACTAGCACAAGCAGACGAATCCCGAAGAGATAGCGAGTGAGCTTTGCGGCTCCAGCCTCTCCATGTTCGGCAAGAATGCGTGGTATAAAGGTTGTTGTCGCATCCTCCAGACCGAGCGCTATACTATAGAGGATAGTGTTATACGCAGTCAGTACAACTGCATACACACCATACTGAGTTGGAGAGACTGAGCGCGTAATGAAAACTGTAAGAAGGAAGGAAGAAATATAAAACCATAGTCCATAGACTTGATTGAATAGATAGTTATTAGGAGTGCGTCTCAGCAAATTTTTTGCTGCCGCCTGTTCCTGGGCCGATTCTCTCTCTTCTACATCTGCTTGCATGATAACGAATTTCTCTGAAATGACAGTTTCCTCTGTTTTTCTACCACCTGTTTCTTCTGTATATTCTGTACTTATTTCCCTGCTCTCCTCAGCCATCTCTCCATTGCTATCCAGGTGAGTATTCTTCAAATGAATCAAACGTAGCGGACGTAACGGTAATTTCTGCATACTTCTATTTTAGCTCATCTTGAAAAGAAAGCGTGCTAACCAGCCAATAGCTCCCAGTGCCGCAAAAAGCTCAAGCACGCTCACGTTGGCTGTCACATGATCGGTCGAGACCAGATAGAACGCACCCACTTTAAAAGTAGCCGCGATGAGGAAGACACCGAGTCCAACCCAGGCCGGCAGAGTAGCCAGAAGGAGAGCTTTTTGCCAGGGTCGGCAGAAAAAGCCGATCAGTGTAGGAGTCAGATAGAGCAAGGTAGTGATGATGGGTGCGATACTGGCAGGAAAAGGGCCGTTTAGAGTTGTGTTTGTGGATGCCGGCAGTATGCGCGTCCAAAGTTGTGCTGGTACGAGTGCGGTAGTGAGCAAAACTGTTTCAATAACGATCATACCAGCTACAAGCAGATCTGATTGCTTTTCGTTTTTTATTTGTGGCGGACCAGGTTGAATCATGAATTGATCTCTCTCTGCATATTAATTTTTAGGGGTAGAAAGAAGTCCCATTTGATACTTCATCATCAATATGCGGCGCACTGACTCATCAATGCGTGCCTTCGAAATGGTGCCGTCACCTACAGCCTGTTTGATGCCATCAAGCATGGTGGCTAGCTCGGTCGGGCTATTGGCTCCCATAATCATATCTGATCCAGCCTCAACAGCAAGGGCGGCGGCCTGTCCGGGTGTATAGTACTGGGTAATACCGGCCATCGTCAGGCTATCGGTCATAATCACACCCTGAAAGTGCATCTCATCACGCAGAATGCCCTGCACGAGTTGAGGAGAGAGAGAAGAGGGCCGCGTTCCGTCGATAGCGGGTACGATCTCGTGAGTGACCATAATCGCGTGCGCCTGTCCCTGCTGAATGAGCGTGCGATAAGGGCTCCAATCGATCTGCTCCATTTCATCTTTCGTGCGATTCAGACGGGGAATGCCAAAATGTGGGTCAACATTGACGTATCCTAAGCCTGGAAAGTGTTTAAGCGTGCCAATTACTTTTCCACTCTGTTGTAATCCTTTGAGATAGGCCCCAGCCATGCTTGAGACGATTGTCGGATTGCCTCCATAAGTCCGGTTGTCTTGATGCATTTCGGAGGTAACCAGATTGTCTACGTCAACGACTGGTGCCAGGTTAAGATTGATCCCGTAGGATGTCAGATCTTGTGCATCTTGCAGACCTGCCTGCCTCGCCTTCTCTGGATCGTTTGTGGCTCCGATAGAAGCCTCTGATGGACGTGGACCGTCAAGCTGAACCAGCCGGTCGACCGCGCCGCCCTCTTGATCGATGGATATCGCTATGGGCAGCGTTGTGCTGCCTTGCTGAATCTGTTGTGTCAGTGATTTTACCTGCTCTTTGCCCACAATGTTGCCGTTGGCATAGAAGAGCAGAACCAATCCAATGTTGTACTGACTGATCATTGTGCTGAGCTGTAATGAGTAGTCAGCACCAATAAACTGGACCATCATCATCTGACCGAGTTTTTGATCGAGAGACATCTGGCCGATAATCGTATCCACCGCACGCTGCGTGTCTGCTGCTCCTCTGTCCTTTGCGTCTTTAGCTGCTTTGCTCTGCGCGAGAGGATTAAAGAAGTTGGTTCGTTGATTATTTGACGATCCTGCAAGTACAGCGGCCCAGCCCTGCGAACCCAAAAACTGCGTTGGGCCGATGTTTGTTGCTTGTAGTACCACGATAAGCAATAATGCAACGAGTATTGCTGCCTTTCCCCTGGTCATTCCCGTTGAGAACGAGATATGTGGAAAAGCAGGACCAGGACCCGGAGTAAAGGTATTGAAAGGCTGAGGATAAGCAGACTGAAACCATGCCTGCGACGTCTCTAATGCATATACAGGTCTATAACTTTGGTTGTTATATTCTAGTGTAGCAGGAGGCAGGTTTGGGAAGAGCGGCTGCTGCACTGGAACTGGTATCTTCTGCGTCTCGAAATTCTCGATAGCTTGAATTTCTTCAATTCTTTGCGCATTATTCAGAAAGAGCTTATGGCTTGGAACTTTACGCGTCTCAGTATTCTCGATAGCTTGCGTCTCTTCTGTGACAGCAATCTCTCGCTCTTTAGCTGAATATGCTGCGAAAGTACTATCTCTCTTTTCTGACGTGTAATCATCAGGCGCTATCCACACGCCAGGCTGCTGGAATAATTTGCTGCTGCGTGACTTTTTTATAGAGTCCTGATTGTCGTTCGCATTCATATGCATTTGAAAAGATTGGGGAGCGGTCGGCTCCATAAAAAAGATCCCTTTCAACAGAAAAAAAGTAGTGCTTATACAAGTATAGAATAAAACGACATAGATAAGGGTTTAGTGATACGAACGTACTAGAAAGACGTGTCGTAACGAACTTGCATAAGTTTCTATCAGGATGGTCCCTTTCACATCTCTGTTAGAAGTAAAACATATCCTTTAGAAAAATACCAGGTATGACTAGCGTTCTTGCAGTTTGACATCTCTCCTCTCCAACCATTATATTGATTGAAACGTAAAAGAAACGTGAAATAGAGACAACCCCTCTTCTCTACTGCTCGATAGATATTCGCTAAGAGTCTCTCAACAGGATTGCGTCAGAATTACGTCAAATAATGTGTGTGCTAGTATTAAACGTAATGCAAATTTCTCACGGACGTAGACAATTGTTACCCCTGGTTTATAAACTTGTACTATATACTATCTTTATAAAGATGCTGGAGAAAGGAATCTAGAGTGGGTCATGATGCAAGAGCAGAAATTTATCTTTCCTATACAAAAACAACAAGTACAGAAACAGCAGGTACAGAAACAACAGAAATTAGACAATAGAATGCAGGAGTTTCTCTCCCGCCGTCTCCTGGCTAGTGCTCTTTTAGCGCTAGGATTGACTCTTATTTTGGTGCTCTTAGAGCTAGGATCGCTTTTTCTCCTTAGCCTGGGGCATCCCTTTGTTTTTCCTTTCTCATTTTTTATCGGCCTACTGCTTTTGCTGATAGAATTTGCGCTTCTGTTCCTGGGTGCCTTTTTAGCGATCAAGCCTCTGGCGATCGTCGTCTATCTACGTATCATGCATCAAGCGCAGGAGTACTATAAACAACTTTATATACCTCTCTCATCTGTCACGAATGCACGTGAGGCTATTGTAACCGATCAAGAACGGACTGCTCTGGCTGCCTCTACACAAGATGAACACGTTTCAATTCTCAACCTGGTTGAGCAGCGAATCTCCCATCAGGTAATACTTGGTATGCCCGGTGCTGGTAAGACGATGGCGATGCATTTGTATCAATACCAGACATCGCAGAAGCCTTTCTCATCTTTCTCAACTCCTGGCAAGATTCCCATCTATATTCCCCTGAAAAACTACGCTCTCTTCCTCAAGGAACAGTCCTTGCTACTGTCGAGCGAAGATGTTGCCCACGAGGGCGTATCCCGTACATCGCTTCTGCACTATCTAGAGCGAGGTGATCTACCAGATATACGTTATCTCAGGAACTATCTGGAGCAGCTTTTTCGTCAAGGTCGTTTACTGTTGCTGTGTGACGGGTTGGATGAGGTGGCGAGCGAGTATTTCTTAGCGGTGAGTGCTGAACTTGCAAAAATGATGCGCGATACACACAATCATTTTGTAGTAACGTGTCGAGAGATAGACTATCGTGATCAGCCTGACCTCGTGCAGCTAGTTGACGAAGGACAGGCCGCGTGTGCAATAATTCATTCTCTTCAGACTGATCAGATTGCAGAGTTTGTTGAGCGCTATATTGAGAGGCAGGATAAGAAGTGGAGACATACGGCGGGGCAGATTATGTCTGTGATTGATCACAGCCGTCTCCGCTATCATTGCACAAATCCTCTCATGCTTTTTACATTGATGAGCATTATTGATAAAATCGGTGTTGAGCGTGGAAAACAGATTGATACGCGCGGTTTGCTCTTACGTGAGTATGTTAATCAAGTACTGAATGCTGAGCGCAAGCAGGAAAAGTGGAGCCACAGCGCGCCCACTAATAGAGAGGTTATTAGTTATCTGAGCGAGATCGCTTGCGCTGCTCGTTGGGCCAACGATAGCTATGCGATCCAGCTCCCAGTTGCTTCTCAGACTTCAAAAGGAATTCGTAAGGCCCAGAATACAACAAGTGTTGCCGAACAAGCAGACGAGCTACGAGTTTGGCTGGATGCATATCCCGCCAGAGCCGCCTTTGTGCTAAAAGATGAGCAAAGTACTATATCCGACAACGCTAACTCCCAATTGCTGCAATTCGCACTGGATGCTGCGCTTATCGACATTGGTCCAGATCATGTTTTGAGTTTTCGTCATGAATTGATAGCTGCGTACTTTGTGGCTGAATACCTTTCCCGACCAAATGATAGCTCTACGTTCTTCCCACGGACAGAACTTCTAGAAAATGGAGAGCAGTGGAGCGAGCCAGTAGCGCTCTGGGCTGGTCTACTGGATGAGCCGTTGGAACTGGCTGAAAGCCTCGAAGGACCCGATGCTCAGCAAGCTGCATTTGCGTTTGAGAGATTAGCGCTGAGTCTGGTCTGTGTGGGAGTGCTCTGGATGCCTCCACAGTCTGACATTCGGCAGATCGTTGTTTTACCTCAAAATATAGAGGATGCTCTCTCTAGCGCTCTTCAGGAGAGAGATACACGTCAGCGTTTCGCATTTATCTTTACACGTTACGCAGATAAGGGAGCACCAGAGATTTATCGTTCGCTTTTATCCCTTATGATAATAGAGGGTGCCGATGATTTTGTAACGCTACTAGAGCAGGATATCGTGCTGGAGCTGCTCTTTACACAGCTTCAAGATGCCATAGACGATGGTATATACGAGGCGCAGGTAAAGCGTATAGTGCGGGTGCTAGGACGGTCGGGGGGTATGGTGGTAAACCGTGCAGCCCAATTAAGCCTTCCAGCCTCTGGAAGACGACCACGCCTCCGGGCGGCTGTGATAAACGTGTTGGGAGGAACGAACGATGCCGCTGCCGTGCCTCCATTGATCGCGCGCTTAAGAGATGCAGAACCGTTTATTGTTGAACGGGCGACCAATGCTTTAATTCGTCTAGGACCAGCTCTAAGCCTGATGAGGGTGCTACAAGAAGTAGAAAGTAGAGCATCTGAACCTTTAAACAGACGCGTGCATCAGGCTACATTGCTCATTCTAGAGCGTTTTATGAATGAGCAGGATGGGCTCCGCCAGCTCTCTCTGCCGCAATATCAGTCCACTATTGAGCATATCGTGCCCACCTTCACCTCAGAGTATCAAAGTGAGCCAGAAGTTCAGCATCAGGCGCAAGAGATCGTAGTGCGTCAGGGTCAGGGGCTAAGTGGGACAGGCGGAGAGCATGTTTATAACAAACGCTGGGATGTTCTTATGGATGCTCTGTCTGGTTCCCTATCCTCACAAAATGAAGCAGCTATTCTTAATGTTACACAGGTCTTACAAGAGATCGGTATCCCTGTTGTGCCTCGCCTGCTAGATCTTTTACAGAGCTCAACCGATAACGTACGTGTCCATATCATTGAAGTCCTGGGAGCTCTTGGTGATAGACGCGCCCTTCCAGTTCTTTTGCCTTTGCTGGCTGACAAGTCTCATGCCATTCAACAGCGTGTTGCTCAAGCCTTGCGTGGATATGCACCTGAAAGTATTACCGGTTTGATCAATGCTGTGTTGCATGATCCGAGCGATGCTGTGGCTGATAGGGCGGCACAGGTCCTGGTAGATATTGGCCAGGATGTTGTTCAACCAGTGATAGATGCTTTACCAGAGATAGTGCCCGGACGAACGCGTTTTCTCGTCCAAGTATTAGAGCTTGTTCATGATTCAGGATCTATAGCGGCGTTAGTCAGCCTGCTGCATACTCCTCAGCTAGAGCCTCTGCTTGTTATCTCTATTGTCCGTGCACTTGGACAATTTTCTGATAAAAGGGTTGTTACCCCCCTTCTAGAGGTCCTGGCTACAACCAATCCTCAATTCTACGAAGAGGCTGTTACCGCACTCAGTCAGCTCGGTCCGGTTGCTCTGGAAGGTCTGGTTGCGGTGTTGGATACCGATCATGACTCGGCTATTGTACAGCGTGTGCGACGAGCGATTCTCGGCATGTCACCATTTCCAGGTGAGCAGTTGATCCAGATGCTGGAGCAGAGTACAGAGAGCCAGGCTGGTCAGATCTTGCCTATACTCCAGATGCAGGGGCGTGAAGGCGCAGCCGTTCTAGCCAGACATCTGCTGCACCCCGATGAATGGCTACGTAGCGCTATTCAGCAGACGCTTGAGAGCATGCCCGGTTCTATAGTTGTGCCTGCCCTGCTCGCTGTTGTGACGCAACCTGCCTTACGTGAGGTAGCCTCTGCCTTTTTGCTGAACTATCCTGATACTGCGATAGTACCCCTTGTTGGTGCTCTTGGCGAGCAGGAACGCAGCGCTATCGCCGCTGCTCTCCTTCCACAATTCGGCATCGTAATTCTGAAACCACTCATCGCAGGGCTGGATGATCAAAGAAGCATGGCGCGTGACTCCGCGCGACGAGTGCTTGTTGATCTGGTTCATCAGAACCAAGACCAAAATGAGTATCAAGTATTGCAAGAAATCGTTCGCCTCTTTGGAGATCCTTTGCCGCCGCGTGCTCGCGAAGCGCTCATGGGCGCGTTAACCAACGAGTTTGCCAATATAAGCTTACCCGTGCTCCTTGAAGGGCTAGAAGATGTTCACCTGATAGAAGCGGTGGCAGAGGTACTAGCACGTCTAGTAAATAGGGCTGCCTTCCAGGGACGTGTGTTGAACGCTCTGATCGAGGCATTAGGCATTGAAGACAGGCGGAGTGGATCTGAGATCGCGCTGATCAGGATAGGTGCTCCGGCTGTTGCTCGCGTGGGCGAACTGATCACTGATCGCAACCCTGGAGTCGCGAAATCTGCTATGCATATCTTAAGCGAGATTGGCATCCCTGCCCTTGCATTTATCTGGACTGCTTATAGCGATCGCAGTAATCCTCCACGCCGTGAGGCCGCCCGTGCCATCTTCCGAAGTATGCCTCCCGAAGTAATCAAAGATGAGCTTGTCTCGCTGCTGATAAGCAAAAATCGTGAGGATATTGCCATGTCGGTTGCGCTGCTACTAGAGCGTATCGATGATGAAACGCAGCTAGATTATCAGTATCAGGTAATGGTGCCTGAACTTCTTGATTATATTGAGACGCATACCGTGCAGGAGACGAACTTACGCATTAGTGCGCTACTGCTACTCCTGGGCGAGCAGTCAATTGTAGATCATCTGATTCAAGCGCTGGACGACAATCCACAGCATAGCAAGCAGCTCGCCTACATGCTTTTATTGCTAGGCCCAAAAACACATGCGCTGCTTTTGGAAGTCTTTGCCGACCCGAATACAAACGTAGAGCTGCGTGCTGATATTGCTGGTATGCTGAGTATGCTGACAGCTCCAGATATGCTCACCAATCAAGTCTACAAAGTCAGCGAGTATGGCCTATCTTCCGCGAGCGCAGGCGCGTTATTCTCCGAACAGCTAGCGTTAGCGCTGCGTGCTCTTGGAGGCTTACTTGTAAGTGGGCAATGGAATCCACGAAAATTGATGGAGTTACGCGACGCTCAAGAAGTTGGCGACCCAAGCTATGAGCTCTTCAATGTATTGCTTGGCTGGCGTTACACACCAGAGATTGAGAAGATGCAAAGAGAGATGGATGTGCAGCGCGACATGTTTAAAAAAGAACTTCTGGCTCTGACTTTCAAACTCACTGAAGATCAGCAACGGATCAGCAGCCTGGAGACAGACCTTGAAAAAGTGCGTCAGGAGCATGGCGTGCGCAACGACGAGCTGCAAAAAACCTCGCACGAACGAGATGCTATGCGTGCAAATATAGAACAATTAAAAAGCGAGAAAAACAAACAACAAGTAACTCTTGAGGAGACAACCAGGAAATATAATGCCCTTCTCGCTCAACATCAAAATGTACAGAAGCAGCTACAAGGCTTGAGCCAGGGGCAGGGGCAAGCGCAGGGACAAACACAGGGGCAGGGGTCGGCAAGTAGGCCACACAATACGCTCAGGTAAATCAATGTATCCTATTGCGGCTGTGTTTCGTGTAGTAAAAGTATAGAGAAACAAGCACGCAGAAGGTGTCTGCTAGAAGAGCATGAAAATAGGAGTGTTCTATGAGCAAGCATGATGATGACAAGAAAACTGATCAGCAGCTACTAAGCGAGAAGATCAAAGACATTCGTATCGCTATGATGACCACAGCAGAGCCGGATGGAACGCTACACAGCCGTCCGATGGCAACGCAGGACCTCAAGGCACTCGAATTTGATGGTGACCTCTGGTTTTTCACCCACGCTAGCGCCCCCAAAGTAGATGAAGTGGAGCAGCATCAACAGGTAAACTTGAGCTATTCCAAGCCCGATGCGAATCTGTTTGTCACCGTCTCCGGTACCGCGCAACTTGTACGCGACCGCGACAAGATCAAGCAGATCTGGAAGCCCATGTACAAAGCCTGGTTCCCAGAGGGTGAAGATGATCCTGATCTAGCACTCTTAAAAGTACACGTTGAAAATGCGGAGTACTGGGATGCGCCTGCTGGTAAAGTAGGATTATTCGCCAATATAATCAAAGGTATCGCCTCTAACACACAGGAACCTGTAGGCCAGGATGTAAAGCTTGATATGCATCAGACAAAATAGCTCAAGAGCTTTTATCTGAGTCTACTAAAAGAAAGTCTAAAAAGAGAAGCCCAGTAGTAAAATTACTGGGCTTCTCTTTTTTCTGATATGCACTACTTCTTTGGCTTTATAATATCCTGATAAAGCTCTTTAGCTAGAACGAAGATAAGAAAACCATGTGTAGCGAATATTCCCGCCCATAGGGCGAGCGTAAGAACGTTTCGTGGGTCTGTATAAATGTGATTGTTGTTTTTTACGTGCGAGAAGACTTGATTTATAGCTGTTGCCATGCAACCTCCTGAAGATATTTCTATTTTCCTCCTCAAATAGGTCGTTGCTCACACAACTACGTTTGAGGTACCGGACATTATATATATTTCAATATTTTCACGTTTTAAAAGGGAAGCTGGTTTCGTATTGTTACCTTCTTCCCTCTTTGCACGTACTGATCGGCTAGCGCGAATGTGTTGCAAGAGAGCGGGCAGCCGCATGAGCTACGCGCTTTGCAGAAGCTTCGACACCCGTGACAAAACGATAGTAAGGGCCAAAGCTGCGCACAGCCGAGTATCCGATGAAGTAGAGTCCTGGCACGTTGCTCTCAAACCAGGTATTGAGTATTGGAGAACCTTTGTAGGTCTGGACTGCGTCTGCCAGCGTTGCATCAAGCATGCTCAAGCGTTTGACATCGGGATGGAAGCCAGTGCCCAGGATAATATGATCAACCTGTACAACCTCTCCGTTAGAGAGCGTTATTTGCGCCGTATCATCTATAGCTTCAACCTGTTTCACACTTACGTTCTCACGCATCGTAACTTTTCCAATCAGGCGTGATTTTAACCAGTGTGAACCAGCAGGTCCGTGTGTTGTATCAACCATTGTATCTTTCCTGCTTTGTGATGCGCGGTGAAAGACATAGGGATACTTTTCTAGCAGGAGATTTGACCAGCCGCTGCCCATCATTGCCTTAGGGGAGCGAATACTTTGTAGCCAGGGAGGAAGCTTGCCGCTTGCAACCTTCACCCAGCGGAAGGGACTGCGCGAAATCAGTTGAACTTCCGCCCCAGCCTCGCAGGCTAATGCAGCTAGTTCCAGTGCAGCCTGACCACGACCAATAATCGCAACGCGTTTGCCTTCAAAACGGCCAAGCTTACTGTGATCGCTAGAATGTGACACAAACGTTGAAGGTAACTCCGTGTATTCTTTTGGAACGTGGCGGTAGTAATGAAGACCGGGTGCCATAACGACAGTATTACAGGATACTACCCGACCATCTTCCAGCGTGACCAGAAATTGTTTATCTTTGCGCTCAATATGAGTGATATAAGTTTCATCTAAATCAGGAACAGCATTTTTCTGGAACCAGAGCGCATAATCAACAAACATCTCCAGAGTGATGGGGTCGGGAACAGTAGCGAGATCGATACCTTTTTCCTGGAAGTAGCGCTCGAAGCTATATTTTTTCTGTGGATCTGAGAGGTTTGTCGCCCACCAGTATGAACGCAGGTACATACCTTCGGGCATATGCTCACGCCATAACTGAATTGGCTTGCCAAATACTGCCACCTTGAGACCACGACTGCGCAGATGTGTTGCAGCAGAAAGTCCGTAAGGGCCAGCTCCTAGCACAACGGCATCATAGTGAGCGGTTGGTGAAGAAGACTCGACCTGTTGTACATCGATGGATACACTCATTTCAAACATTCTCCTCAGAAACTGCTTCTGTTCATGTGCTGTGTATATTTGAGAATAATGCTTATCCCAGAAGCACATTTTATACATGTATATTTATGATTCAAAAAAACAATGAGAATTTGAAAGCGCTGAGAGATGCTGTACTACTCCTAGTAAACGCTACCTCAAGCGATAATTTGATTGAAATAATTCTACCACGAGTATAACATGAGATTATTGCCAGCCGTCAATGCTAGATAGAGAAGATAGGACATTTGTCGTGTCGGGAATGGAAGAAAGGGAGGCTCATCCAAAAATATTTCTTTGGACGATTCTCCCTTTCTTCTTTACAGAGAGTTTACAGAGAGTGTGGATGCTAGAGAAGATACTTATGGTTGCGAGAAGAGATCTTCAGGAAGTACTTTGGGAACAATGACCTTGAGTGTTCCAGGTACAATGCGGAAGACGGTGCCAGGAAAGCCTCGTTTGTTGGTACGCCCTTCGGGGTCTCCATCAACCTGAATGGCCACGGGGGCATTCGTGTGGATCTTTACTTCTTCAATACTATCGTAGCGAACCCAGCGCTGGCGATCTCGGCGTCGTAAGAGAAAGTCGAGCATGACTCTGAGGCGGCCCAGGAGATCCTGACTATAGACGAGCGCGAGATCCAGCTTGCCATCATCACATTTGGCTCGCCATGTAAACTTGAGCGTGCCTGCGTAGAGCTGTGTATTGCCAAAAATGATCTGTATTGCGCGGGCGCGAATCGTCCGTTCACCTTTCTGGATAAAAACAGTAAAATTTGGATAGCCGAGCCCAAGCCAGGTACCAAGAAAGAGATAGCTCAGCACGCCCCACTTCTTGACTGGCTTCTTTTCAACAGCATGGGTGATCTCAGCATCAAGACCGAGAGAAGCCATGAGTAAAAAGTAACGCTCATTTACATGTCCAAGATCGATACGCCTCACCTGTCCGTTCACAAGAACATCGCGGGCCCCCTCATTTTCCAGAGGAATCCCCACTTCACGTGCCCAGACATTAATCGTGCCGCTGGGAAGAACTCCCAGGGCCGTTTCGCTGCCAGCAAGCTTTTGAATGACCTCATTGATTGTGCCATCTCCGCCTACCGCAATAACTGCATCGTACTTTTGCTCAACTGCCTCCTGCGCCAACTTTCCTCCGTCACCAGGACCTGTTGTCAGCCTTAATTCAGCATCCCAACCATGCTCATTGAGAAAGGAGACTGTCTCCTGTATCTGTAACCGATTGTGTTCATAGCTTCCCGCCGTTGGATTTGCAATGATAATAGCACTTGTACGCTTTTGGCCTTCAGGCTGTCTATTTTCTGATGTTTCTATTTGCATTCATGTACCTTGCTGTGATAGTTATCAAACCTATAGAGCGAAAAATGTTCCATATTTATACGATTTAAATGTAACCGAAGAAGCATCAAACTACAAGCCATACGAAATATTCTAAGGCTGAACTAATCTTTCTACCTATGTAGTCTGCAATTTGTCGATTCGAGTTCCCTTCATTTTTAAAGAAATAGGGTGATACCCTGAAAGAATAGGTAAAAGAGGTGCCATGTTTTACTCAAGATTTAATAATATGGTAAGCGCTTTTATGATTTTTACAGGCACATAAAAGCGCGTGATTCCTAGCTTTACGGATAAAAAGTCAAAGGTGTACAGGCTTTTTACATCAGCCTGTACATCATTAGTCCTCTTGCAGGAATGCATCATTAATCCTATCCATAGCGTCTTTTTGCATCGAGGGCAACACATGAGAGTAAGTATCCATTGTCATGCTAATAGTACTGTGGCCTAGAAGCTCCTGCACAACCTTAGGATGCACACCCATAGTAAGCAAAATTGTTGCTGCACTATGTCTTAGATCATGGAAACGCATATGAGGTAGTCCAGCCGCATCGAGGATTCTATGAAAGGCATGCAATACTCCATTAGGATTAAGGTACCCGCCCTGCCTGTTGGTAAAGATTAAGTTATTCTCGACCCACTTAGCACCCGCTTTCTTTCGGGTTTCATCTTGCATAGGGCGTTGATCCTTCAATGCTTCCATTACAATGTTGGGTAACACAATTTTTCTACGGCTCGACTTTGTTTTAGGATCACCCTCTACATAGCCATGACCAGGGTAACGGTTTATAGTGTGTCGTACAAACAACACATTAGCTTGGAAGTCTATGTCACTCCACCGTAAGGCCAGTATTTCACCTCGACGCATGCCAGTCATAACTGCAATGGTTAAGATAACATACATGTAATCACCTCTTGCAACATCAAGTAACTTTTGTGCTTGTGCAGAGGTTAATAAGATTGCTTCGTGCTTTTCTATACGTGGAGCAGAAACAAGAGAGACAACATTCCGAGATACCATATTCCATCGTACAGCGTTTTCTATAGCAGTGTGCAAGATAGCATGCATGACTACTACAGACCTTGGAGCAAGGTTCTCTCTTAGTTTCGTTGCATAGAATGCTTGTATCTGCTGTGGAGTGAGCTTCTGTATGTATACATTCCCCAACGCTGGAATAATATGTCTCTTAAGAAGAGAAGTATATTGCACGTACGTACTGACACGGATCATCGGTTTATGTACGTGCTCTAACCATTGCATCAGATAGTCTCCTAGCTTCTGTCTGGGACCTGTGGCGAGCTATAATGGCCCTAGAAATCTGAACACGGAAGAGGGTAGGAATAAGATAGACTCAGAGCATGATGAGAAAACAGTACACAGCCGCTTTCAAGGCCAAAGTCGTGCAGGAACTTCTCAAGGAAGAGAA